>Ga0209379_10000183_pt1 | contig 70825 bp, 63 predicted proteins | sample tdDd001_FD_187124 | JGI IMG/M metagenome (GOLD analysis project Ga0209379, IMG submission 187124) | Marine sediment microbial communities from the Atlantic coast under amendment with organic carbon and nitrate - tdDd00.1 (SPAdes)... | ecosystem: Environmental > Aquatic > Marine > Coastal >... | reverse complement strand
CTCGGTAGGGCTTAAATCTTCAGACTTAGCGGAATTGTCTGAACTTTCTAATCAGCTTATAAAATGGAAAAATGCTTAAAAAAAGCAAGAAAATCCATTAAAAGCATTGACAAAAGAAAGTAGATCTGCTAAAATAAATCTTGTCGTTAAGAGTTCTTCTTGAAAACGAAGCGACAAAATTTCAAAAATGAAATCCAGTGATGATGGCAAAGAGGTCACACCTGTTCCCATTCCGAACACAGCAGTTAAGCTCTTTAGCGCCGATGGTACTTGGGGGGCAGCCCCCTGGGAGAGTAGGTCGTCGCTGGTTTCATCGCACTTATCACGAAAGTGAGAATGTGCTTCCTGCCTTGGTGGGAGATGAATTTGTTCCAAGGTAGCTCAATGGTGGAGCAACCGGCTGTTAACCGGTAGGCTGTGGGTTCGAGTCCCACCCTTGGAGCCATTTACAAAATTAAAGCATTACCTACATGACGCGGGGTGGAGCAGCTGGCAGCTCGTCGGGCTCATAACCCGGAGGTCGCAGGTTCGAATCCTGTCCCCGCAACCATTAAGTAACACAATATTGAAGCATTAATTGCTGATATATGGCGGCGTAGCTTAGTTGGCTAGAGCGTTCGGTTCATACCCGAAAGGTCGGTGGTTCGAGTCCACTCGCCGCTACCACATTAGGCCCCTTGGTCAAGTGGTTAAGACACCGCCCTTTCACGGCGGTAACAGGGGTTCGAATCCCCTAGGGGTCACCACTAAAATCCTTGTTGTTTACAATAAGGTACATGGGAGTATAGCTCAGCTGGGAGAGCATCTGCCTTACAAGCAGAGGGTCATAGGTTCGAGTCCTATTACTCCCACCACATGCGGGTGTGGCGGAATTGGCAGACGCGCTAGATTTAGGTTCTAGTGTCAATAGACGTGGGGGTTCAAGTCCCTCCACCCGCACCACTATGTTTTCAAAACGACAATAAATGTTTGAGGTTAGCAACACGGTTCAAGTTGCTAAGCGAGTCTCTATTTGGTTTTGAAAATCATTTTTATTTTTTTAAAATAGCAACACATGCGGAAGTGGCTCAGTGGTAGAGCATCGCCTTGCCAAGGCGAGGGTCGCGAGTTCGAATCTCGTCTTCCGCTCCAAAAATACGGAGAGGTACCGAAGTGGTCATAACGGGGCGGTCTTGAAAACCGTTAGGGTGCAAGCCCACGTGGGTTCGAATCCCACCCTCTCCGCCATTTTTATAGCAACACATTTGCCCAGATAGCTCAGTTGGTAGAGCAGTGGATTGAAGCTCCGCGTGTCGGCAGTTCGACTCTGTCTCTGGGCACCAAAGCAAAAGCTGTTTACAGATATTACTCTGTAAACAGCTTTATTTGTATATACAGAACTATTGAAAAAAGTTGAATACTTACAAAAAAATATGCATAAAAAAACTTAAGTGATTTTAATCAACATCTTAATTTATAATGAATGATTAGCATCACTAAAGTTAGCTGAAGGGGTGAAAAAAGTGTCTACAGTGCATGTCAATTTACCAAACAATGCTTATACGATACATATCGAAAAAGGTCTGTTAAGCAATTTGAGTGTTTACATTAAAAAGTATTACCAAGGTAAACGATTATCAGTTATTACTGACAATAATGTTGCCTCGATATACCTAAAAGACGTACTGAAGGAACTGAATCACAATGGATTCTCAGCCCAATCATTCATTGTAGATGCCGGAGAAAGTAGTAAAAGTTTTGAAACCTATCAAGATACTCTAGAGCAACTTGTTGAAAGTGGTCATCAAAGAACGGACATGATCATTGCACTTGGTGGAGGTGTTGTAGGTGATCTCACAGGATTTGTTGCGTCTTCTTATATGCGTGGTGTTCCATTTATACAGGTACCAACCAGTTTATTAGCTCAAATTGATAGCAGTGTAGGTGGAAAGACTGGAATCAATACTAAAGCAGGTAAAAACCTAGTAGGAGCAATTTATCAACCTAAATCTGTTTTAATAGATCCTCTTACGCTGGATACCTTACCCCAAAAATACCTACGTGATGGTATTGGTGAAGCAATTAAGTATGGTTTCATTGATCGAGCTGATCTTCTCAGTATCTTCGAAGATAAAAGATCAATTCAAGCACCTTTTGATTGGATTCTTAAAAACAGAGATGAAATTATTCGAATTTGTTGCGAATCAAAAAGAAGTTTTGTGATTGAAGATGAACGAGACTTCGGAAAAAGAATGATTTTAAATTATGGACATACCATTGGCCATGCAATAGAAAAGGTCCACAATTATTCCAAGTATACACATGGAGAGGCTGTGGCAATGGGTATGTACTTTATGCAAAAGGTGTCTGAAGCTAAAGGTTTAACTCAAAGTGGATTGACCCAACGTATTTGTGAACTTTTAAAAACCTACGATCTTTATAATATGGATATGTTATCAGATCCGGATCTATGGATAAATACTATTGCCAAAGATAAAAAAAATCTGAACAGTAAACTTAATATTATACTGGTAAAAACACCTGGTCAACCATTGATATATCCAACTGAGCTTAATGTATTCCAAGAAATGATGAAAGAGGTTCTATAATGACTCATATTACTATCGAATCAGCTAATTTAGGCGGACATGTAACAGCACCACCTTCAAAAAGTTTAAGCCATAGACTAATGATTGCTGCTGGGCTGAGTGAAGGCCAATCAATTCTTGAAGGCATGAAAGAGTCCGTTGATATTCGTGCTACTAAAGCGTGTCTTGAGACACTTGGATCTAAAATAAGCTTAGAAGATGAAATCATGACTGTTATTGGAGGTGGGAAACCTTCTGAGTTAACGGATACAACAATGTTCTGTGAAGAGTCAGGTTCAACTCTTCGTTTCATGATACCTATTGCTGCACTATCAGGTAAGTTTGTGAGTTTTGAAGGAAAAGGTAAACTCACAACTCGCCCTATCGATCCATACTTTCCAATATTTGAAAAGTCAGGTATGACTTATGAGTATAATAATGCATTACCTCTGAAAATTAAAGGCTCTATTAAGTCAGGTGTCTATGACTTACCAGGACATATAAGCTCACAATTCGTAACGGGTTTATTAATGTCTTTGCCACTTCTTGATGGGGATTCTGTTATAAATATGACATCTAAGCTGGAGTCAAGAGATTATGTAGATTTAACGATCGATGTTATGAAATCTTTTGGTGTTGATGTGAAGAACAATGCTTATGAATCGTTTGAAGTACGTGGGAACCAAAAGTATGATGCTCAGAACTTATGCGTTGAAGGGGATTATTCTCAAATGGCATTTTGGGCTGTCGCGGGTGTGATAGGTCAAAATCCAATTACTATTGAAAATGCTTCTAAAGCCACAAACCAAGGGGACTCTAGAATTTTTGAGATAATTGAAGATATGGGAGGACGTGTTGAGTATAAAAATATGTCGATTACAGTTTATCCGAGTCAAACTCAAAATATAGATATTAATGTAAGTGAAATTCCTGATTTGGTCCCAATATTAGCTGTTTTAGGTTCTATGAGCACAGGTACAATGGTCATCTCTGGTGGTGAACGTGTACGTCTTAAAGAGTCAGATAGATTAAAAGCAATCGCGACAGAACTTAATAAAGTAGGCGGGGATGTATCTGAAACACCTGATGGAATAATCGTTAAAGGTGTAGAGTCATTTTCAGGAGGCAGTGTAGAAGGTTGGAATGATCATAGAATTGTAATGGCTATGGCTATTGCAGCAAGTCGTTGTAAACGTGCACTTACAATCGAAGGATGGCGCGCAATTAACAAGTCTTATCCGGAATTCTTTAAAGACTACCAAAGTTTAGGGGGGATTGTAAATGAACGGGACATGGGGTAGCTCACTCGGGCTCACAATCTATGGTGAATCTCACGGAAATGGCCTCGGTGTTGTTATTAACAATTTACCTCCAGGGATTAAACTGGATTTAGACGCCATAAAAAAAGAAATGGACAGAAGAAAGCCAGGAACATCTAAGTTAGCAACACCTAGATCAGAAGCAGACGCATTCGAAATCTTAAGTGGTTTCTTCGAAGACCATACCACAGGTGCTCCTCTGGCAATTGTCATAAGAAATACAAATCAAAGATCCAGAGACTATTCTAAAGTGAAAGATGTGCTTAGGCCAGGTCACGCTGACTGGACAGCATTCAAAAAATATCGAGGCTTTCAGGACTACAGAGGTGGCGGACATTTTAGTGGTCGATTAACTGCAGGGCTCGTTTTTGCTGGTGCAGTGGCACAGCAAGTGCTTAAGACGGAGAATATTGAAGTTGGAGCACTTATCAAATCCATCGGGCCAATAAAATCTTCCATGATAAGCCTTGAAGATTTGTTAAATGCATCTTTTGAAGGATGGAAGTCCAGCAGCTTACCGGTTATGGAAGATACTAAAAAAGACCAGATGATTGCTTTTATTGACCAGACACGTGAATCACATGATTCAGTGGGTGGGCAAATCTACGTAGCAGCAAAAGGTTTACCCCCAGGACTGGGACAACCCTTCTTCCACTCAATGGAGAGCCGGATAGCACATATCATGTTTTCCGTTCCTGCTGTAAAAGGCATTGAGTTTGGAAAAGGATTTGAAATCACTGAAATGTATGGTCACGAAGCCAACGACCCTATTTACTTAGAAGGAGATGAAATCTGTTCTAAGACTAATAACAATGGGGGAATCTTAGGTGGTATTACAAATGGTATGCCACTTGAAGTAACTGTAGCAATTAAACCAACACCATCTATCGGACAGCTACAGGAAACCGTAAATATTAAAACAGGTGAGAAAATTAATCACGCTGTTGAGGGACGTCATGACCCTTGTATCTTACCAAGAGCAGTACCCGTGATTGAATCTGTACTTGCAATTGCAATTCTAGATGCTATGATGGATGAAGGATATAAGTTCCATGTAGACAAGTAATACGATGTTAAAGATGTTAGAAAGGTGAAGCCATTGAATTTAAATGTGTTTCGTGAAGAAATTGATGCAATAGATAGTGAACTCATGGATATTCTTCTAAAAAGAATGGAGTTATCTAAACAAATTGCTCAGTATAAACAAGAAAATGAACTTCCAACGCGTGATCGCCAAAGGGAAATAGAGATGATCGAAAAGCGCACACAGTCTATTGAAGATCCTGTGTTAAAGGAAGCTTTATCCGATGTTTTAGAAGCAATTCTAAAAGCAAGTAGAGATATACAAGATCATACAAAATCTACAAAATGAGAGCAAATGGCTGATCGTCGTAGCCGACCTAAGTTGTATTTGTAGGAGTTTTATTTATACAATAATAAACCCTTAGAATCTTAACGATTCTAAGGGTTATTTTTATTGTATGAAAACAGCTTGTCATATATAGCGTGACCAGCTAAATGTCAAAGTTTGATGTCTCATTTGAATGTTTGTTATCCTATTTGATAGAAGCTTCTTGAGCTTCTAAGCTTTTGCGTTTGCCAACAGGCATGTTCACTAGGAAAATACCTGAAGAAACCAATAACAGTGAAAATACTATTTCAGGACTCAAGTTTTCGCCAGGAATAAAGAGAGCTGATAAGAAAGATCCCCAAATTGGGATTTGGAACTTATATATGGATACACGACTTATTGGATTTTTGCTTAATAACATGAACCATATACCAAAGCCAGCAGATGAAATAAGTGCTAAATGAAGGAAAATTGGAACCACTTTAGGTGTGAATTGAATGACATTGCCACCTAAACTTGTGAATGATATTAGGATCATTACTATAGCACCAACAAACATTTGGTAACACGTCATGACCATAGTATCCATCTTACCTGAAAGTTCTTTGGCCATGATTGAAGATACTGCACCTGTTAAAGCTGCAAGGACCATAAGGCCTTCTCCATTAAGTGCAAACCCACCTGTGATTGGGCCTTTTGACAGATTCACGTAAACAACACCTGCAAAGCCAAGACCTAGTCCCAACCACTTCTGTGTGTTCATTTTATCGTTTGCATAGTAGAAATGGGGTAAAACAATTGAGAAAAAAGTACCTAGTGAAGTCATAATGGATGCTTTTACACCTGTAGTATTAGCAAGACCATTGTAAAAGAATAAGTACTGTAGAGTGGTCTGCACAATGCCGAGTGCAACTAAAGGTAGTATGACGTTCTTGCTTATATTAAGCTTTCTCTTAGTGAAGAGTAAAAAAATAAGTAAATATACTGCTGCTAAAAAGAATCTATATCCAGCAAATTGTAGTTTTGTCGCCCAACCAGCTGTTCCTATACCTAAAGCGCTATAACTTACCTTTAACGATGGAAAAGCACTGCCCCATAAAAGACATGCTAATGTTGCCAAGGCAAAAATCGCTATGGGATGTTTGTAAAATTTATCTGACATAAAAAACTTCCTTTATTCTGTAACCTTTACGATATTGTTTTGGTGAACAAATTCATGTAACATTAAGATTATACTACAAATAGTATGTCTTGCATTAAGATATAAACAAAATGTAGTATACTGTCCTAACATAAGAAATTAGAAGAGGTGTATAAGCGTTGGAAACGATCATGAATATTTTCTTGAACATCCGGATTTTGGATGTTGTGGACATCTTCATAGTAGCATTTGTCTTTTATAAACTCCTTTCACTCATACGTGAAACGAGGGCTGAACAACTTATAAAAGGGATCATTATTTTGCTGGTCGTTTCAAAATTGAGCGAGTGGGCAAAACTCTATGTGGTGCACTACATTTTACAAAATACATTAACCCTAGGGGTAGTAGCTCTCTTGATTGTATTCCAACCTGAGATGCGACGTGCCCTTGAGTATATTGGTCGTAGTAAACTTCTATCAAAATCCTTTGCGGAAATGGATAGGGAAATATTACAGGAATCTGTAGACCAAATAGTAACAGCGGTGAGTGCACTTTCAAGAGATAGAATTGGTGCACTAATTGTTATGGAAAGAGATACTGGAATTAATGATATTGTTGAAACTGGTGTAAAAATTGACGGTTTGATATCAAGTGGTTTACTCATTAATATTTTCATCCATAATACCCCTTTACACGATGGGGCTGTAATTATTAGAAAAGAGAAAATACTTGCTGCAGGATGTTTTTTGCCTTTGTCTGAAAATCAGAATTTAAGTAAAGAAGTGGGAACACGCCATAGAGCGGCACTTGGAATTTGTGAGCAATCCGATGCAATCGTTGTTGTAGTATCTGAAGAAACAGGTGCAATATCAATAGCTATGGATGGTAAACTGTCTAGATTCTTAGATCCTAAAACCCTGTCCAGCAGAATTATGGAAGCATATCAGCCAGAAAATGAAAAAGCACTTATATCGAAAAAATGGAGATTTGTGAAATGACAAGACCAGCGTGGGTGAACCGCCTTGTTGAAGTATTTAACGGGAGTAGGTTATCTAAAAACACAGGACAAAAAATAATATCATTGCTTTTTGCCATTCTGTTCTGGCTTTATGTTATGGATCAAGTTAATCCTGAAATGGTGAAAGAACTTGAAAATATTCAAGTCGAACTGCTAAATGCACCAAGTGTGACTCAAAGTGGACTTGTGATTATGAATGAACAAGACTATTTTGTTAATGTTAAGGTGAAAGGCCGTCGTAATGACTTGTTCGACGTAACCAATGAAGACGTAAGAGTAACAGCTGACCTGACAGGGTATGGCAAAGGGGATGTAAGTGTACCTCTTGAAACGCGAACCTTTAATGGTAGTTTTTCAGTAGATGATCTATCACAAAAGGAAATAAAACTATTCTTAGATAAAGTTGTAGAAATATCAAAGCCTGTAAACTTAGATGTTGTAGGCGAAGCGAAGTCCGGATATGTAAAAGGGGAACTTGAATATGATCCTCAAGAGATATCTGTACGAGGACCAGAATCCTTTGTAAACACAGTGGCTATGATATATGGAGAAATGAAAATAGATGGAACCACGAGTGATTTATCTAAAGAAATTCCAGTGATCCCTGTCGATAATGACGGAAATGTTGTTGGGGGTGTCGCTTTAGGTAGGGATTATGTAAGGGCGTCCATTGGTGTAACAAAACTTAAAACATTGTCATTAAATGAACGTATTACTGGTCAGGCTGCTGACGGATATGAGATTGTAAAAGTTCAGATTAATCCTGCGGCTGTAACGGTTAGAGGTAGTGAAACAGACGTGGATGTATTAGACAGACTTTATACAATGCCAATAGATATTTCTGGGATTATGAGCACAGCAGATGTTGAAGTTCAACTGGATTTACCTTCAAATGTATCTGCACCTTATTTAAATGTACCTGCCATAGCAACGATTTATGTTGAAGCTTATGAGACTCAAGTATTTGAGATTCCTGCATCAGAAATAGAAATCAGGGACATGGCTGATGCGTTTGTTGTGACCCAAGGGGATATATCAGGATCGGTGCGAGTTACTGTTCGGGATATCGAATCTGTTATGGATAATTTTGATGCATCGTCATTTGCTTTATATTATGATGGATCGGGACTAAAACCTGGTATTGCCAATGAAGCGGTTGTAAAAGTGGAATTGAATACAAGCGTTCGTAGTATTGATGTTGAGTCTGATACGGTGAGAATTCCAGTGCGATTAAAAGAATTAATTGATGGAAATTCTGGCTCTACAAATGGTCAAGGTCAAACAGATGCTACACAAGATGACTCAGCAAATACGAGTCCAGATGAAGGTGGCAGTACAAATTCAAATGTAGAACAATAAGTATTAAATATATGAAAGACTGCAGAAACTTGCAGTCTTTTTGTTTTTCATGTATAAAAAAGTGCTAATATAGACATAAGACCATATCCAACCCACTGAATGTAAAACATGAGTTAAGAGGTGTAATATGAAGCGGGAACTAGAACTTATTTTGGATTCAACCCATGATGCCATGATTGCCGTGGACTCAAATGGGATTATAACCATATATAATGCAGCGGCTGGAAGACTAACAGGAAAGTCTCCTTCAAATGTAATTGGAAAAGATATTACAGAAGTTGTTGAAACAACCAGGCTTCCATATATTCTTCAAACAGGAGAATCCGAATTAAATAGAAAACAAATGTTAGGTGAAATCGAAATCGTAACCAATCGAATGCCTGTTAGAAATGAAAAAGGACAAGTTATTGGAGCCATTGCGGTTTTTAGAGATATTACAGAGGTACATGCTCTAGCAGAAGAAATCACCAATCTGAGAGAAATGCAGTCCATGTTAGAGGCAATTCTTAATGCAACTCAAGATGCTATTTCAGTTGTGAACCAGGACGGTATAGGGTGGTTAATCAACCCAGCATACACACGTCTGACGGGATATACTGAGAATGACATAATTGGTAAACCTTCAACGGTTGATATTGCTGAAGGGGAAAGTGTACATTTAAAAGTACTTGAGAACCGTCAACCTGTAAGTGGCATGTATCATAAGGTTGGCCCCAATCGTAAAGAAGTTATGACTGAAGCTGCCCCCATTATTGTAGATGGAAAACTTAGGGGAAGTGTTGCAGTTATTCACGACCTTACGGAAATTAACCGCCTTATATCTGAACTAAACCAAGCTAAACAAATTATCCGTAACTTAGAAGCAAAGTATACCTTTGATGACATTATAGGTGAGAGTGAAGTGATGAATGCAACTGTTGCTAAAGCTCGACTTGCAGCAGAGACACCTGCAACCGTTATACTTCGTGGTGAAAGTGGTACTGGTAAAGAACTGTTTGCCCATGCTATTCATAATGCATCTGATCGAAAGTACAATCAGTTTGTAAGGGTAAACTGTGCAGCCATTTCTGAAAATATACTTGAAAGTGAACTGTTTGGTTATGAAGAGGGGGCTTTTACAGGCGCTGCAAAAGGCGGAAAAATTGGTTTATTTGAACAAGCGGATGGTGGAACGATTTTCTTAGATGAAATCGGTGAAATCAGTTTAATGATGCAGGCCAAACTCCTACGTGTTCTTCAGGAAAAAGAAATCGTTCGTGTGGGAGGAACAAAACCTGTAAATGTAGATGTAAGGGTAATTTCTGCAACCAATGTAGACCTTGAGAAAGCTGTGTTTGAAAATGCATTCAGAAAAGACCTTTATTATAGGTTAAATGTCTTTCCAATCCAGATTCCATCCCTTCGTAATCACAAAGATGACTTAAAAGAACTTTTAAAGTTTTTAATTAATAAGTTTAATCAAGAATATGGCCGACATGTAACTGACATCAGTGGAAATGCCATGGAACACATTGAGTCTTATGAATGGCCAGGTAATGTTCGAGAGCTAGAAAATTATATAGGTCGGTCTATGATCAACATGCGTATGAGTGAAACAACTTTAGAGCGCTACCATATGCCAGCATTCCAGACTAACATTAGTGAAGCCAGTGTAAGTATGCAATTAGACCGGTTGAGTTTGCCTCAAGTGCCAGAAGGGGAACGTAAACTGTCAGCCCATCTTGATGCTGTAGAGCAGAAACATATATTGTCTGTATTAAGGTCAAACGATGACAATAGAGAACATACGGCAAGAGACCTGGGCATATCTTTGAGATCTTTATATTACAAATTGAAAAAGTACGGAATTCATTAATTAGCAAAGAATCATAACAATAACTATGACCAAAACCAAAACCAAAACCAAAACCAAAACCAAAACCAAAACCAAAACCAAAACCAAAACCTCATCGTGATAAGTAACCTTTAAAACTTATCATAATGAGGTTTTTATTGTAGAAAGGTTTAAGAAGACCTTGGTCTTTAAATTAGTCGAAAGTAACTCAAAAAATAAAAGGCCTGAAAAATTTTAATCATTCTTAATCTAACATCGATAAAATTATTTTAACGATTAGGAAAGGATGTGGGCAGGAGTATGTCGAATACCTAAGAGGACAAACAGAGAGAAACCACCTGTTAGGGGGAATACTATGAAACGATGGGGCCTATTAACGACAATTGTATTGGTTATTATACTTATTTTTAATATGCAGTTTATTGGGAATGATCCCATAATAGAAATTAACATGGATAGGGTTTTACAACATACCAAACACTTGTCAGATGAAAGTTTACAAGGTCGCTTAACTGGTACAGAAGGGAACCAAGTTGCCTTAGACTATATTGAAAGCCAACTGACTGACATACTCAGTTCCAGTGACCGTGGCCTAGGACAGGTGAGTAGAGAAATTTTTAGAGTGCCTGTTCAAAGCTTTGAAGAAAAACCAGAACTTCACTTTGTCATAAATAATGAGTCAAACGAAATATATGATGCAGAATACGGTGAGGACTTTGAAGTTATTAATCATCCTAGAAGTGGAAACATAGATTATGATGGGGAATTACTCCTTGTCTCCGATAGCATATATGACATAGATCCAGAGCTACTAAAAGGCAAAGTGGTAGTTACTAAACTGAATCGAGTCACCAATGATTTTATTGATGACTTAAGAGAACGAGGCGCCATAGGTGTACTCAATATGTATACTAGGAGTTTTGATCCGACTTCAACAAAGATTAAAAGTGATACAGAACTCAATTTAAGGACAGACTGGAAATCTGGAGACCAAATTTTTGTTGGGAAGATTAGTAACGCATTTTATGACTTGTTAAAAGAAACAGCAAAAGAAAATCTTATTGAAGAATACTCAAATTTAAATCCAGTTCAAACGTCGGGGAGTGTGTCAGCTAAGGTAACTGGATACATAACGGGGACTCGATTAAGATCTGTTTCAAAGTATCCCTTAATTGAGAGTGAAAATATTGTGGTTAAGTTTCCTGGGAAAACCGGAGATAAATCAGCAGTTATAATATCTTCTGATATGGATGGATACGGCATGGAACCAAGTGGAGAAATACTAACATCCGCAGCGCAAGCCATGTCTTCTGGGATTTTACTAGAAGGAGTTCTATCTGTGGTCCAATCAGGTCAAATTCCAGAACAGGATGTATACTTTGTTTTTCTAAATGCATCTAAACAAGGGGATGCAGGTATGCGCCATCTTCTAAAAAGCATGGATTTAGATAGGCGAATTGAGTGGTTGCATATCCAAAATGCAGGGGGTGTAGGCAATCTTCCTATAACCTATGGTGATGCAAACTCAACAGATTCAGACCGTCAGTGGGCTTTCCAGTTACGTGTACAAATGCATGGTAATGATGTTGGAATCATGGGAGAGCGGGGTTTTCCAAGAGAATATGCACCAGGGTTTGGAGATTTAATTTCCTTAGATATCCCCCATGTGTTAATCAGTTCTGGTACAGATCGATATGTTGCCGGAAACACATACGATGAGTTGGACTATAGCAAAGCTGAAGACATTAGCCGACTCCTTACTAGTTTTGTGAACCGTGATGTCCTTGATAACACTCAGGCAGATTATTTGTCATCAAATCAAATAATGGCATGTACTTTATTAATTTCTTTAGCCATAGTCACCTATGTGTTTGGTAAACTTGCTAAAGAAAATCCTGGGCTTCAGATTTTTAATAAAAATATTCGGTTTTGGACCAACACCCGTTCTTATAGAGGCATATTCTGGCATGGTTATTTTATGATTCCAGCGGGTGCATTAATTCTATTTATGATTTTTTTGCTCCTGTTCCCAAAAATGTTTGTGACAACAGATTATTATGGATTATACAGTGGCTACTCACCATATTTATATGGAAAAAGGACAATGACTTTTGTGAACAGCTTAATTGAAAATGGATTTTCATTTAGTCAAAGTGGAGGGGTAGACCTCCGAATTCTTTCAAGTTTGGTATCCGGTTCATTCAAACTGGTAATACCAGCCATAACACTTAGCATTTGTGTAGGATTTATTAAAGGTGCCATAGATAGTTATAAACCGACGGATGGAAAAAGTTTCATCTCTTTAGCCCTTTTATCTATGCCAGATGTACTCGTTGCTTTTTTGGGATTACAAGTGATTATTATGTGGTCTAAGAATCAGACTTTAGTTGAGTGGATACCTGTTGAAAACATGCGGGGCATTATAATGCCGGTCTTGGCTTTGTCCATTATTCCTGCCATATATATCAGTCGTCTTGCACTAATCGCAGTGGAAGAAGAAAGACATAAGGGCTATGTAACTGGGGTGCTTGCAAAAGGGGCTACAAAATGGCAGACCTACGTGAGTCATCTGTTACCAGTAATGATGTTAAAACTGCTAGATGCCATGCCGTCAGTGATGAAACTATTAATTGCCAATTTAATTATTGTTGAGTATTTTTACGGTTATCCAGGCATCGCCAACTACTTAATTACCCATATGGATTCAGTAACTCTAGTTCTAATATTATCTATGGGTATTGGATGTATGTACCTCTTGTTAAATGCAGTGTTCAAAGCGTTAGCCCTCATTATCAATCCGATGAAAAGGAGGGGCATTTAGATGAAAAAAATGAATGCACCTCTACTAGCTGGAGGGCTCATATTACTTATACTGATGTCTGTCATGATATATCCTGTTGCATATACGAAGTATAATCCGTATGCAACTGAAACGCTCAAGTCTTACCAAGATGAAAGTGGGAATTTTAAATTTATGACACCTCCATTCCCTCCAGATGAAAGACATGTGTTGGGGACAGATGAAATGGGTCGAGACGTAGTCAGTCTCATTATTTATGGAGCTAGGCTCACCATAGGTATTAGTATAATTGTTGTATTATTTAGATTTGCTATTTCCTTTGTGATTGGTATTTCAGCTGCCTTTGGAAATCCTCTTGCTCAAGGCAGTATTCGGCTATCCAATATAATTTTTAATTTTGTCCCCCCCCTTATAATATGTTTGATTATCCTAAAGATCAGATTTTTTGAGTCCTTACCAAAGACATTGTCCTTTTGGATGTTTGTTTTTATGTTGACCCTAGTTGGTTGGGCCAGAGTTGCTGAAATTGTTCAGTCCAGATCTGAGGATATCCTCAAACAAGATTTTATTCGTGGTGAAATTTCAATTGGTAAAAGTAGAGGTATGATTGCTATAACCAATGTAGTTCCACACCTCGCAGCTGAAATGACGGTTATGGCTTTTATGGAAATAGCTGTTGTGCTGGGTTTACTTATGCAGTTAGGCGCATTTACTGTTTTTATAGGCAACCTGCGTATTGTAGAAAATTCAGACCGCGGGATTATTGTTTCTAAACCTATGAGTTTTGAACCTGAGTGGGCAGCTATGATGGGGGCTTCAAAAACCTACTTAAGATCAGCACCCTGGTTAGTATTTTCACCTGCAGTGGCCTTCTTTGTGAGTATACTAGGATTTAACATGTTTGGTGAAGGGCTTCGAAAAGCACTTCAAGCCCAGAATTCAAAGTTTATGACCATGATAAAAAAGCGCTATAAACCAGTACTTGCTCTTCTTAGCATATTGATTTTAGTCGTTTTAGTTTCCCAAAACGTAACCGCATCTACAAAATTAGACCTTCCAGAAAGCATGCCAACATGGGATCGTGTGCGTCAAGGGGATGAAGCGATGGCTGACTGGTTACAAGAACGTATGACTGCACTTGGCATGAAAGCGTTAAAAGAATCTTATCAGCATACATACAAGTTTGACCCTTACTGGATTGTTGACGATGCAGAGTTAATAATTAATAAGACAGTCCTAAGGTTTGGCAAAGAGTTTGCTGTTGCAAGTGGTGTACAAGCTGACTTTGAGGGGCCACTTGTGGACGGACAATTATTAGATCTTATTGGATTTGAAAGTCCAGACCTACATAATAATGAAATATTACTTCTTGATGGGCGATACTATCAGGAGTCCATGGTGCGTGAGTATATAAAACAGATTGAGATGGACAACACCTTGGGTGCGGTTATCGTTAAAATGTCTTCTGTTGAGTCCTATCAAAGCATAGGTACATTCGTGAGTAAACAGCCTGTTATATACATTTCAGAAGCGCATGAGTGGCATAAGAATGAGCTTGTCCAAGGGTTTACACATACTGTGGATATTTCAGGACAAGGTATTAATGTACTTGGTATGCTGGAGGGCAAAGAGGATAAAGTTAATGATGAAGCTATCATAATCGGTGTAGAGTACAACTATGAAAATGAATCAGATATGCAAGGACTCAAGTCAGCCCTCGAATTAATGGAAGCCATTGCAATTGAAAATGAAAACTTGGACCGCAAAGTTATATTTGCCTTTTGGGATGGAAATCATGTTTCAAATGGATACGGTGTACATGCATATTTGAAAAGGCCCCTATATGCACCGAAAGATACGGCGGCCTATATTGATTTATCTGTTAAGAGTAGTATAGGGCATGTGGTTTTAGACGACGTACATGCACCACATACACGATTTTATGGGTGGAGTTTATCCCAACGTGCCCAGAAGATTGGCAAGAAAGTGCAATTGGAGTTCACTGGAGATCTTTCACAAACGCGACCAGATTTGATTACAAGAGGTCCATCTAGCCTTCATATTCAGTTAACTGAGTCAGTAAATGAGGGGAAGAATACCGTTAATGTAGAAGCTTTCACTGGTTTTGTGTATGACTTAATTATGGGAGGAGCTTATTAATGACAAGTGTACTTGATATTATAGATTTGCGTTTAAGTCTCCCGGTGGGTCAGACCTATATTGAAATATTACATGGTGTGGATTTACAAGTTCAAAAGGGACGTATTTTAGGTATATTAGGGGAGAGTGGTAGCGGGAAGACGGTTACCATGACGGCAGCCACTGGGCTTTTAGAACAAGGATATTGTCAGATTCACACGGGTCAAGCCCTGTTTAAAGGGGAAAACTTGTTGTCTCAAAACGATAAAAGTTTAGCTAAAATTAGAGGTAAACAGATTGGTTTCGTTTTTCAAAATGCCATTGATTCAATGAATCCTTATAAGAAAATAAAAAAACAGTTGGACGAGGTTTTTAAATTACATGGACTTAAGCCAGATAAAAACCAGATACAAACAGCCCTTGAATCGGTGGGCATCCATGATCCTAAAAGTGTTTTGAACATGTATCCAAGCCAACTAAGTGGGGGCATGGCACAACGTGTTATGATTGCAATGGCAAGTTTGTTGTCACCAGACTTGATCATAGCAGATGAACCTACATCAGCCATCGATGCATCTCTTAGGAAGATGATTTTAGACCTATTCATTCAGGTTAAAGAGAAAAATGATATTAGTATTGCGATGATTACCCATGATTTTGATGTGGTTGCATATGCATGTGACGATGTGGCAGTCATGTATAGTGGGCTTATCATGGAAAAGGGACCTAAAGAAGATATTATGAAAGGGCCGAGGCATCCATATACTGCTGGCTTAATCCAGTGCGCCAGGTCTCTTGGTCAAGGGGATGTTAACCTGTTTGAATTACCGGGGCATCCACCAAGTCCTCAAGAGTATGATGCTTTGTGCCCTTTTAGAGCGCGTTGTACTAGACGGCTAAAGGTATGTGATGAATCTTTACCTCAATCTGAGACATTTGGCAAGCAAACCATTAGGTGCCACAATCCGGTTGGAGGTGATCAGGTTGAAAGTTAATCATGTTCCTTTACTGGAAGTAAAAGATCTAAGTAAAACTTTTTATGTTCGAACCAGCCTTATTTCAAAGCAAAGACAGGTTAAGGCTGTTCAAAAGGCAAGTTTTTCAGTTCAAGTAGGAGATTGTTTTGGCCTTATAGGTGAAAGTGGGTCGGGAAAAACAACCATTGGTAACTTGGTGTCTAAAATGTTAGATGCTGATCATGGATCTGTTTACTATGAAGGAGAGGACTTGTTCCAGTTTACGCATAAGGAGTTGCAAAAATGGCGTAAGTCATTCCAGATTGTTTTTCAGCAGTCAAGGGCTTCACTCGACAGCAAACGAACCGTTCAAGAAATATTAGTTGAACCACTACATATTCATAAAGTTGTTCCCAAAGACCAACAACAGGCAGAAGCAATAAAACTACTTGATATGGTTGGTCTAGCATCAATATTTTTAGATAAGCTGCCCACAGAACTCAGTGGAGGACAAAAACAAAGAGTAGGAATAGCACGTGCATTAGCAGTACGCCCGAAGCTATTACTTTTAGATGAACCCCTAAGTGCCTTAGATGTAAGTGTACAAGGTCAGGTCATTAACCTACTTAATAAACTCAAAGCAGATATGGGACTCACCTATGTTTTGATTACCCATGACTTAAATGTTGTGAAACAGATGTGTAACAGGGTTGCCATAATGCAGTCAGGCAAAATTATTGAGATGGGTCCAGTTGATAAGGTCATGCATCAGCCACAACATAAGTACACGAAAAGACTTTTGGAAGCATCTGATTTAGGTTTATAAAAATTGTTAAATAAATAAGTGAACCTCTAACCCTTTAAGTCATGTGAACGTTTGATTTGAAGGGTTAGATTATGCGGGGTGTTGAGAATGGTTCTCGTAAAAGTGCAAAGGAGTGCAAAGTAAAAAGCATACTGCAATAATTTTCATGCAGATATTTGCATGTTGTGTGAAAACGTTTTTCTATGTGTTATATTTTGTAATAAATGGGCCTAGTTATTTCAAGGCTTGAAGCACAAATTATAAAGAAAAGGTCAATAATCAAAACTTGGCACAGCACTTGCGTTTAATATAAGACGGAAATACATATGGAGGTGAAGGTTTTGGCCAGAGAGTACGTACTTGTTATCAATCCGGGTTCAACTTCTACAAAGGTAGCTTTGTTTAAGGACCTAGAGAATGTGATCCAAAAGAATTTAAGTCACAGCACGGATGAGCTAGACAAATTTGAGAAAATCACTGACCAGTATGAATATCGTAAAGATATGATCTTAAGCTGGATGAAAGACGAAGGCTATAACACAGATCAGTTAAAGGCAGTTGTAGGCCGAGGCGGTCTTCTAAAACCAATGCCGAGTGGCACGTATACGGTCACGGAACCAATGATCGAAGATTTGAAAATTGGAATCCAAGGTGAACATGCATCAAACTTAGGTGGCATCATTGCAAGAGCAATTGCTGATATCGAAAAAGTTGAAGCATACATTGCAGACCCAGTAGCAGTTGACGAGTTTGAAGCAGTGGCACGCGTTTCAGGTATGCCAGACATCAAAAGAAAATCATTGTTACACGCACTAAACATAAGAGCCATTGCCCATTCTGTGGCAGCGGACAAAGGCGTTCATGTAAATGACTTGAATCTTGTGGTTGCACACTTAGGTGGTGGGATCTCAGTGGTTCCAATGAGAAAAGGTCGAATGATTGACGCAAACAATGCCAACGAAATGGGACCATTCAGTCCTGAGCGCGCAGGTGGCTTACCGGTTGGTGACATTGTTAAAATGTGTTTCTCAGGAGAGTACACTATAAAGACGCTTAAGCCTAAGTTAAGAGGCAAAGGTGGTCTGGTTGCTTACCTAGGCACAAACGATGCAAGAGAAGTATTAAAAATGATTGAAGCTGGTGATGAGAATGCAAAACTTGTATTTGAAGCCATGGGATATCAGATAGCTAAAGAAATTGGTAGTATGGCAACAGCCCTTAAAGGTGACATCGATGCGATTGTCCTGACAGGTGGCGTGGCATACTCTGAATATTTAACAAACTACATTAAGGACATGGTTGGTTTTGTTGCACCGGTTATTGTAAAGCCAGGTGAAGATGAAATGACTGCACTCAATGAAAGTGTGATCCGTGTTCTAAACAATGAGGAAACTCCAAAAGTTTATGAGAATGAGGTGAACTAAGTTGATCACTAATTTTGAAGATTTACTTAAAGTTGCAAAAGAGCGTGGCCCTAAGGTAATTTCAGTTGCTTGCGCACAAGATTCAGATGTAATGTTAGCAGTTGAAGCAGCACGAGCTAAAGGTATTGCAGACGCAATCCTTGTTGGCGACAAAGAAGCAATTGAAAAAATCGCTGACGAACACAAAATTGACCTAGGCAACTACGAACTGATTGACATCAAGGATATGGCAGAAGCATCGCTTAAAGCTGTAGAACTTGTATCAACTGGTAAAGCTCACATGGTTATGAAAGGTCTTGTGGATACTGCAGTTATCCTAAAGGCTGTTCTAAATAAAGAAGTTGGTCTAAGAACTGGAAACGTGTTAAGCCACGTAGCAGTATTCGACGTACCAAGCTACCCAAGAATTCTTATGGTTACAGATGCAGCAATGAACATTGCTCCAGATGTTCAAGGTAAGAAGCAGATTCTTGAAAACTCACTTGTAGTTGCAAATGCACTGGACATTGAAATTCCTAAAGTTGGCGTAATTTGCGCTAAGGAAAAGGTAAATGAAAAAATGCCAGCGACAGTTGATGCAGCTGAACTTGTTCGTATGAATGAAGCGGGTGAAATTAAGAACTGTATCGTAGGTGGACCATTTGCACTGGATAATGCAGTTTCTGAAGAAGCAGCTAAAATCAAGAAAATTGACCATCCAGCAGCTGGCAAGTGTGACATTCTACTTGCTCCAACTATTGAAGCGGGTAACGTGCTTTACAAGGCACTTAACTTCCTATGTTCTGCACAAAGTGCAGGTATCATTGTAGGTGCAAAGGCACCTGTAGTTCTTACATCACGTGCTGATAGCGATGCCTCAAAGTTAAACTCAATCGCTCTTGGTGTTCTGATGGCAGCGAAGATGTAATACATCTTCAATAAACAAATGTCGATCGACCACACATATAAAAATGGCGACGGCGGATTGTGACCTAAAATCATAAAAAGGTTCGCACACTAAAGCCAAGATCCTCCGGTTATAGGGTCCGCTTATAGGGAATGTGACGAACTTATAGATAAAGAGAGTCTTGGGTACACCACCTAAGATGTTATGACGTAAAGTTGTTTGGGAGAGGTACACCCCAGATATTCACCGAGGATGTCTGGGACGGATTAACGGTTCAGAGATACTGCGAAGGTCGAGACGGGTTGACCTAAGCAGTAGACTCTGAAAACAAAGAGGATAATTAAAGGCAGGTGCAAGATGCAAGAGTATCGTATTCTAGCGATCAACCCTGGTTCTACTTCAACAAAGATCGCAATATTTGATAATGATAAGTCAGTATTTGAAGAAACACTTAGACATCCAGCTGATGAGATTAATAAGTACGAAACAATCTTTGATCAGTATGACTTCAGAAAGAAAGTTATTCTAGACACTCTAGAAGAAAAGGGCATCAACCTAACAAAGCTTTCTGCTGTTGTTGGTCGTGGGGGCCTACTGAAGCCGATCAAAGGTGGAACATACAATGTTTCTGAAAACATGATCGCAGACCTTAAAGTTGGCGTTTTAGGAGAACATGCTTCGAATCTAGGCGGAATCCTAGCAAACGAAATTGCTTCTTCTTTAAACATTCCATCATTCATCGTTGACCCAGTAGTTGTTGACGAAATGCATGATGTAGCTAGAGTTTCAGGTATGCCTGAGTTAGATAGAAAATCTATCTTCCACGCTCTAAATCAAAAGGCTGTTGCACGTCGTGCAGCTGCTGAACTAGGCAAGCCTTACGAAGAAAGTAACTTCATCGTGGCACACATGGGTGGCGGCGTTTCAGTAGGCGCACACCAGATGGGTCGCGTAGTTGACGTAAACAACGCACTTGATGGTGAGGGTCCATTCAGTCCTGAGCGTGCTGGCGGTCTACCAGTTGGTGACCTTGCTAAGCTTTGCTTCTCAGGCAAGTACACTCTAGGTCAAATTAAGAAGCTGATTAAAGGTAACGGCGGTTTAGTTGCTTACCTAAATACAAACGATGGTCGTGAAGTAAACAAAATGATCGAAGCTGGAAATGACGAAGCAGGCGTAATTTACGAAGCTATGGCTTACCAGATTTCTAAAGAAATCGGTGCATGCGCTGCTGTTCTTAAAGGCAAGATTGACGGTATCATCTTAACGGGTGGTATTGCTTACGACGCTAAGTTTGTTAAGTGGATCAGTGACAGCGTTGAGTTCATGGGCAAAGTAATTGTTTACCCTGGTGAAGATGAAATGAAAGCTCTTGCTGAGGGCGGTCTTCGTGTTCTAAAGGGTGAAGAAACAGCTCAAGAATACATCTAAGATATATAGGACAGGTGAAAATGAACATGTTAAGTGATAAGCGTATTCGTCTCATAGTAGGTCACTACGGTAGTGGTAAAACTGAATTTGCTGTAAATTACACAATGAAGCTTGCTGAACTTGGTCGCAAGACTGCAATTGCAGATATGGATATTGTTAATCCTTACTTCAGATCAAGAGAAAAAGCAAAAATGATGGAAGATGCAGGCGTTCGAGTAATTAGTGGTGCAAGAGGCCACGCTGCTAACCTGGCTCTACCAATGATGACGGCTGAAGTACAAGCCCCTTTACAAGATGAGTCTTATGATCTTGTTCTTGATATAGGTGGAGATGCGGCTGGTGCAACTGCAGCGGCTCAATACAAGCGTTACTTCAAAGACGGAAACTATGACATGTTTTGTGTTATAAACCGCTACAGAACAGAAACATCAACTGTTGAAGGCTGTATGTATCAGATTAAGACCATTGAAGCTACGCTTGGTGCGAAGGTGACAGGTCTGATTAATACGACACATATGCTGAGAGAGACTTCAGTTGAAGATGTAATGTACGGACAAGAACTTGTTGAAAAAGTGTCAAATGAGCTGGATATTCCTGTTCGTTATGTCGTTGCTCTTGAAGAGGTTGCCAAAGACCTTCCAGAAACAGTTGAAGGTGAAATTTTCCCAATTCAAATGTACATGCGACCAGAATGGCTCTAGACCTAATTAATAATAGACCTGGGATAGGCAGTTGAACTTAAGTTTCATAGCTTATTCCAGGTGATATACCGGAATATAAGGAGGGTATAAACGTGGCTGCAAAAGGTAAAGTAATATTTAACGAAGATATTTGCAAAGGCTGTGGTCTTTGTACAACAGCTTGCCCAGTTAAGATCATGACGCTTGATACAGACCGTATCAACAAGAAGGGCTACCACCCAGCAACTGTAACAGATATGGACAAGTGCATCGGATGTGCAAACTGTGCAATGATGTGTCCAGATTGCGTTATTACTGTCGAAAGAGAAATGGTATAAGGATAGCAGGGAGGAAACAACAAAAATGGCTAAAGTGCTTATGAAAGGTAACGAAGCAATTGGTGCAGCTGCTATTAAAGCAGGATGTAAATACTTCTTCGGTTACCCAATCACACCTCAAAATGAAATTCCTGAGTATATGTCAAAGGAAATGCCTAAAAATGACGGCGTATTCCTACAAGCTGAATCAGAAGTTTCTGCAATCAACATGGTATACGGCGCAGCTGGTGCTGGTGCTCGTGTAATGACTTCTTCATCTTCTCCAGGTATCGCCCTGAAGCAAGAAGGTATCACATACATCGCAGGTGCAGAACTACCTGCAGTTATCGTAAACATCGTTCGTGGTGGCCCTGGTCTAGGTGGCATCCAGCCTGCACAGTCTGATTACAATCAGGTAACGCGTGGTGGTGGTAACGGTGACTACAAACTTCTTACTTACGCTCCAGCTAACCTTCAAGAAATGGTTGACCTGGTTCAAGAAGCTTTCGACCTAGCTGACTTCTACCGTAACCCAGTTATGGTTGTAGGTGATGGTATGATCGGTCAAATGATGGAGCCTATCGAGTTCAAAGACATCCAGTCTGGTAAAACTCTTCCTGAAAAAGACTGGGCAACTACTGGTACTAAAGGTGCTAGAAAGCCTAACATCATCAACTCACTAGCACTTGATCCTCAAGATCTTGAAGATCACAACGTTAGACTACAAGCTAAGTACAACACTATGAAGCGTGATGAAGTACGTTTTGAAGAATACAACATGGAAAATGCTGAAGTTGTATGTGTTGCTTACGGTACAACGTCTCGTATTGTTAAGAATGCAATCGATGCACTTAAAGAAGAAGGCATCAACGTTGGTCTAATTCGTCCAATCACTCTATGGCCTTTCCCAATGAAGCCTTTCGCAGAGCTTCCTGAGTCAGCTAAGGGTATCCTAACAGTTGAAATGTCAATGGGTCAGATGATCGATGACGTTAAGATTGCTAATGAAGGTCGTCTACCTGTAGAATTCTACGGTCGTTCTGGTGGTATGATTCCTGAGCCAGACGCTATTAAGGATAAGATCAGAGAAATGGTCGGAGGTGCAAAATAATGTCAGTAGTATTTAAGAAGACTCAAGGTCTTGTAGATAAAGAAACGCATTACTGCCCAGGATGTACACATGGTATTATTCACCGTATCACTGCTGAAGTTCTAGAAGAACTAGGTGTTCTAGGTGAGTCAATTGGTGTTGCACCAGTTGGTTGTGCTGTACTAGCATACGAATACTTCAACTGTGATATGCATGAAGCTGCTCACGGTCGTGCGCCTGCTGTTGCAACAGGTATCAAACGTGTATTCCCTGAAAAAGTTGTATTCACATACCAAGGTGACGGTGACCTTGCTTCTATCGGTACTGCAGAAGCTGTTCACGTTGCACACAGAGGTGAAAAGATCACTACGATCTTCGTAAACAACGCAATCTACGGTATGACAGGTGGTCAGATGGCTCCTACGACTCTAATCGGTCAAAAAGCAACTACATCTCCTCTAGGTCGTACAGTTGATCATTCAGGTATGCCTCTAAAGGTTTCTGAAATGTTCGCTACTATCCACGGTGCGGCATACATCGCACGTGTATCTGTTGATACGCCTGCTAACGTACGTAAAGCTAAGAAAGCTATCAAGGAAGCATTCCAGTGCCAGATCGATGGTAAAGGTTTCTCTATGGTAGAAGTACTTTCAACGTGTCCAACAAACTGGGGTATGACTCCAATGGACTCTTTAACTTGGTTACGTGACAACATGATGCCATACTACCCAATGGGCAACTTCAGAAGACCAGAGGAGGACAAATAGAATGGTAAACGAAAAAATTATTTGCGCAGGATTTGGTGGCCAAGGCGTTATGTCTATGGGTCAGCTATTAACATACTCAGGTATGGTTGAAGGCAAGCAAGTTTCATGGTTACCATCATACGGTCCAGAAATGCGTGGCGGTACAGCTAACTGTAACGTTATGGTTTCTGACAAAATGATCGGTTCTCCAATCATTACAAACGATGCATCTTGTGCAATCGTTATGAACCTGCCTTCTCTAGTTAAATTTGAGCAGGACGTAGTTGCTGACGGCCTAGTACTTGTAAACAGCTCTCTAATCGAGCAAAAAGTTTCTCGTGCTGACGTTAAAGCAGTATACATCCCAGCTAACGAAGTTGCTAACGAGCTTGGCAACCCACGTGTAGCAAACATGGTTATGCTTGGTGCTTACATTGCACTAAACAGCCCTGTTGAACTAGCTACAGTTAAAGAAACGCTTAAGAAGCTATTTAGCGGTTCTAAAGCTGGTCTTATTCCAGTAAACGAAGAAGCACTGGAAAAAGGCGCTGAGCTAGCACGCCAGAACGCGTAATTTAATAATTACGACATTACTGGTATAATTAATTTGGTATAGACAAATCCTTAATCAGATTTGTTTTCATACTCCTAATTTTCATCACTTTCAGGGTGTGTCACCCTGAGCGGAAGTGAAAACTTCCTGTAGCGCTACGCTCTTATGCAGCGAAGCGTCTCACTTACCAATTACTCATTCTCTTGTTGTTGCACCATGCCCCACCGTTGGGGTATGGTGCGTTTTTTTACGTGATAAGCTAAGCGACGCACAAAAAAATAAGCAAAGGCATAAATGTGAGCTCGCTCATATTTATGCCTTTGCTTATTTTTTTATATGTCGTGTGCAACACGACAAGGCGGACTGAAAGTACGCCGGCAGCGTCGCGGGTTCCAGACAAGAGACTAAGTTAAGACTCCGCCCAAATATTTGAGTTCACTCACATATTTATGCCTTTGCTTATTTTTTTGTATGTCGTGTGCAACACGACAAGGCGGGCCGAAAGGTGCGCCGGTGCGTCGCGGGTACTAAAACTTAACTAGGTCAAAATAAACCACCAAAGGCAAGTAGCAATTAATTTATGGCTTTGCTTATTTTTTGTATGTCGTGTGCAACACGACAAGGAGAACCGAAAGGTTCGCCGGTACGTCAGTGAAAGACCACACGACAAGGAGAACCGAAAGGTTCGCCGGTACGTCAATGAAAGATAACACGACAAGGCTGATCGAAGATTCGCCGGTACGTCGCGGGTACTAACATTTAACTAAGTCAAAACAAACTGCGAATAAAGATATCATCGCATAATTATTTGATTTGATCTCTTAAAACTGATCGAATGTAAATTAGGAACACTAATGAGAAAAAGCCAATATAAAAATTTATGTCTTTAAAAAAGTAAAGATAACCAATAATTGCTATAAGAATCGTAAGAATATAATCGTAGTATTTTTTTGTTTTATTCATATAATCCACTTATGAAATGTATTCACAAGCCTCCTTTTAGTTGTAATATTTTTTTATGAAGTAATTATAGGGCTAAAGTAAAGTTGCGTATACACAATATACAGTACCATATATATAGGATGTTTAGCGTGTGAATAAATGAATTTAATGAAAATGAAATAGAGTTTCATCAAAAATAATATAAGTAGTTTACACTTTCTTTGAATAAGTCGTTCTTAATAATTGTAAGGCATTAAGTCGCGACTAATCAGCTTTATAAAACCATCTCAAGACTATATCTTGAGCAAAACTTTGATAGAGAAAGAGGTAAACACATGCCAGTATATTTCAACAAAATCGGTTCAAAAACTGAAAAAACAATTCTTGATTTAGATGAGCTTTATGAAATTTCATTAAAAGCTCAAGAAGCACAAAATGCGAGTACTAGTGCAGATATGTTTAATGCGTATGGTGCACTACTATCACTAATTGATGGTGGTAGACTATCTGCATCACTATCTCTATTACTTGGTGATAAAATTAGTACTCTTAAAGATCAAATTGAGAAGCAAGAGGATTTTGCAGACAAAACATTAATTGCAATGTACCGTAATAACTATGACCGCATTGAAGTGAAAAATAGATTTAACAAAATTGAAGTCGTAGATCCAGATGGTGATGTGTATGCAACTTTCTGGGAAGTTACAGGAACACCTGAGATACTAAGAGCGCATACTGATGGTGGCTGGCAAACAGCATAAATGGAAATAGTATAAAATATTTAGTAGTAAAGAGATCCTTAAAGTTAAAAATAGAATTTTAGTTTTTAGTACTTAAAACACTTTGTGTAACATAGAAATCCTTCACGAAAGTAGTTGATGCAGTTAATTTGACTATTGAGTGGAGGATTTTTTGAGTAATGATAAAGTTGCAGATAATAATGAAGGTGTGTTTCATTATTGTTACATTTTTATCCAAATTATGGTATTCAAACTCAGTACACGTTATTCTATAGAGTATCAGATTTCTATATGAACATGAAATAGATAGAAGTGACTTAAGAGAAGAAAAATTTTATTCATAAGAATGAGTAGAGTTCTGATACACATTTTGCAGTTGATTAGTTACGTTAAGGAGCAATTATGAAAAATAAACTAACTAAATTGGGTGCATCATTTATTCTGATTGTTTTTGTATTAAGTTTTAATACCGAAAATGTTATATGTATGAAGAGTATTTTTAGTATTCCAATAATAGAAAGTGAAGTCTATAAGTCCGAACTGTATGAGAGATATAAAAGTATAGAGATCAATAGTTCTTTGGACACCGCTCGAATGGTTATGGGAGATGCTGGAGAATTAGATGGAATTGGATTATTTCATACTTGGAAGAATTTATATGGATTTGTTAGAGTTGTAGTTTCTAATAACAAGATTATTCACAAAATGATTTCAATTGATAATTTTAGTTCTGAAATTACATTTGATTTTAGGGTATCCGAACTTTCTACTCTCAAAACTAAAAATGAATTGTTTGATTTACTTGGATCAACACCTGAGTTTGGACTTTCAATGGATCCGAATTATGAGTACTTAATAGAGTCATATATATGGCAGTTTGAGGATCAGAGCAGGTTAATTGTTAAAATACAAAATGATAAAGTTGTTGATATAGATTTCATCGATTAATATAAATTTACCAAGTTAATCGTTTGAGTCTAGGTTATCTTTAATTACCAACTCAATCAATGTATATAACATATTGAATTAAATATTCTTGTTTGATGATTAGTTCACTAATTGGGCCATGTTAATATCTACTTTTATAATATTCTTCTATAGGCACTACTTTCGTATTCAAAACTTTCAAATATACTTAGAAACATGTAAAGGATTAGTATTGATTTTGACACCAACAAGAAAAATTTTATCAGTTTTCCGAATTGCAAATGGAGACTTAATAGCTTAAACATAGTACTTTCTGTAGTCTGCAAACGAAGGGATGATTACACAACATGAAACCAAACAAAGACAACCAATCAGATGGATCATTGACTCCACTGCAACTACTTCTTATTAAACTTTTATTAATACCAATAGCATTAATAGCTTTAATAATCAGCAGGTTGATTCAATAAATCAATTGTTCAGTATTGTGTGATTACAATAAAATAAAACCCTTCAATTGATTGTGAAGGGTTTTAAGATATTACTCATAATCAAATTCTGTTGTTATTGTAATTCCACTGTCATTATTACCATTCTCAGAGTAATATTTCGATGTTTTAACTACCATGTAAACATCATAAGTTTTGTACATATACAAAGCGTTTCTTGCTTCTTTGATGTCGAGTGATGCAGCGATATGATCAGCAATATAACCTAAACTCAGGCCAGTTCCAATTGTTCCATAAACATTGACTGCAATAGCCAATACCGCTGGAGCTGTAGCTGCTGCTATGGCATCAAACGCCATACCTTGTAGATACTCAATTCCGAGTTTTGTGATGGCTTCTGCAACGCTGTCTAGTTGTCTACCACTCTGCTCTTCGATGTATTTTACGATATCCCGCTGGTCAACTTTGATTCTTTCTTCAGTTTTTACAAATGGCATAATTTCCTCCTTGATTAATACATTATTGTTTTCAGTAATTGTCGACTAATTACTTACATTAATAAAGAACGTAAGAGAGGTCGGATATGTAAACGTTAAAAACAAATTGTCTATTAGAACCGATCATGAAAAAGGAGTAAAAACCTATCTCTCAGATAGTTTTTACTCCTTTTGAAATTGCATATCTATTTAAAAACATACGAAGGACTAATATTATTAATATCCAAGTCAATATTACTAATGGACCTGGAGGTTGACTTTTCATAGTCACAAACATAATTAACAGTGTTACCGAAGTTATCCATATCGTCACAATTCATGACGATTTTATGTTTGCCCAAACGGTACTTGGAATATCTAGATTTCAAAGGGTAAGACTTTGAAATTGCGGATTCTTTAATGAAAGTATAGGCACAAGCTAGTCTTTTATTAAAGTTAGTCCAGTTGTTCTCATTTGGGACTAATGTGACTTCAGCAGACGTCTTTCTTATTTTACTGTTATACAAATGCCAAAAAGGGGTTTGGTGTTTGGCTAATCCTTGTATGGTCATTTCAACAATGTCATCAACAATTACCTCTAGTCTGAAAGTAGAATTATGTTCACTAATAATCAATCCAATTGAAACCCATTTCCCTTCTGGGTTAAATGATAGTCTAGCATTTTCCCATCCACCAGTACCAAAGGTAAATACATTCCATATACCGTTTTTTCTATAGATTCCAGCATCATAGTTTGCAACACCGTTGTCGGTGTTCATATTGCAAAAAAAGTAACATACATTGCCTGCATCATTTATCTTGTTTGATGGTGGAATCTTGAAACATGCGTAATGCCCGCGGACATGATGTGTGAGTCTGTGGCGTTCTAAAGCAACTCTATAACCGGCCATGATCAGCCCTCCTATTTTTAACATAATATTGTTCAATGGTGATAAACGTAAAAGGTGTGAGTTTTGTTAACGTTCAAGTGGTAAAAATTATTAATTTGAAAGCTTCATCACTTTAATTTAAAAGTTAAATGTTTACAAAATAGTTAAACTCGATTATATAGTTTACAAAAAATTGAATTTTACCGTTCTTTATTATAAAAAGATGAATAAGAGGTAAAAAATGGAACTGAATGAACTAATAATCAACTCAAAAAATGGTGATCAGGAATCAATGGCAATTTTGTTAGATATGTTTGATCCTTTAATAAGTAAACATGCAAGATTGTTAAACTACGAGGAAGCTAAAACAGATATAATAATTGGTCTTATTGAAAGAATTCAGTATAATGATAATTTTTGTCCTGAAGGTATGAGTGAAGGAGCAGTTGTAAATTATCTTAAAACGTGCGTAATGAGACTTAGAGTAGATTTAATAAGAAAAAGAATTTCTAAATCTAAATTAGATGAAATCTCTACAGAAGATGATTATAGTTTTGGGAGTATAAGCTCATTTGAAAATGATTTAATAACGAGTACTTTGGTGGAATGTTTGCCTAGAAATCAAAAAGAGATAATTGATAAGATATATATTCAAGGATTCAAGGTATCAGAAGTAGCTCATGAACTTGGTGTATCTAGACAAGCAGTAAATAACATGAAGAATAAGGCTCTCTATGCTTTAAAAGAAATGATTAATGAGAGAGAGGAGGTGTAGATATGACTGAAGAGGTAATTCAGTTAGCTGCTTCACAAGGGATATGGGCGCTATTATCGATAATTCTAATATTCTATATTCTACGTGCACAAGAAAATAGAGATGAGAAACAAGATGCTAGGGAAGCAGAATATCAAAAGATAATACTAGCATTAACAGATCGTCTTGAAGTTACGAATCAAATATTAGATCAACTAAGTGATATCAAACATCGTATGAATACAGTTATAAAATAGTCAATAATTCTCTAACATAAACCTGTTACTTCCCCCTCATTCAAGGTATAAATCAAATATAAGAAAAACTCATAAACTTAAAAATTTATCCACTTGAGTTCACATAAATAAGGTAGGTGAGAGGTATGAATATTGGTTTCAAAAAAAGATTTTTAGCTTGGATAATTGATTTCGCACTCACAAGTGCAGTGGGGTTTGCACTTGCAGTGGCAACGGCCTCCTATGTTGGGTTGGAACTGGCACCAGAGTTGTTTGATGCAAGGCCAATGTTAATGGTTGCGGTTTACTTCTTTATTCCTTTCTTTATAGACTGGATGTATTTCGCAGGACTACACAGTAGTAAAAAACAAGCAACTTTAGGCAAACAGTTGATGAAAATAGTTGTAACCTCTGATAGGGGGGATCGGCTTACTTTTGGGCGAGCAACCCTTAGATATATTGTAAAAATGCTTTGTGTAATTACTTTAGGCTTTGGCTTTATTCCAATAAAGTTCACTAAAAGAAAGCAAGGGTTACATGACCTGTTTGCAAGTACTGTGGTTGTAGATCGCGATTGTTGTGACCATTCTAATGTTACAGATTTTGTGTCTTTTAGAGAATCACCAGACCATAAAAAAGCAAAATAATTTAATACTAACATAAGCTCTTGGTGTAAGACACGATGATAAAGTGTCCGACGACAAGAGCTTTTTATATGTGATTAAAAGATAAACTGATACTCAGCAAACTGAAATAGATTGCAAACACTTCCTACTTTATTTATAAATTGATAATAATATAACAAAAAAAGTGTATCAATTAGGAAATCGTTATTGACGCTTTATGGGCAATGGCCTAAAATGATCAAAGTTGAGTGATAATAGTTATCATTTAACTTTGAATTTAGGAGGGCTAAAATGTTAAGAAGTAAATGGATCAAAGTCGTATCGGTACTTACGGTATCTGCATTAATAGGAACAGGTTGTGCTGCAAATGCAAAAGAAGATATCACTGAAGTGACGCCGGATGTTGCTGTTGAAGAATCTGCAGAAGCTACGTCAGAAAACAAATCCGAATCTACAGAGCAAATGGGGAGCTCTGAAGAAGCTTTAAGTGATTTTGAAAAATGGGCCAGCGAAGAGGTCGAGTGGCCAAGTTGGGCAGAACCAATTGAAATGGAAATTAGCAATGACATAAAGTATGGACCATCTGTAAGAAAAACATTCTCACTTGAAGAAGCACAAGAAATCATTGGAAAGTTAAGATATCTTGTTGAAAATACAGAAGGTACAGTAGAACATCCATACCACAATATTTGGAAGGGAAATTTAGGAACGGGACTGCTTCAGCTTGGTGAATACCAACTTGCATACCAATTTCTAAATGATGTGTACACGCTTCCTGAAGATGCACCATTTGGTACAGACAAGGTAGATGGGAATGTTGTTATTCTGACAAAAGGAGAAGAACAACCACACAAAAGAATCCATGGTCGTATTCTAAAGGCTCTGTCTATGGCTGGTTTTAAAGACGAAGTATTAGAAATGTATGCCAAGGAAGATTATACAAACATTGAAAACGTTCATTCTTGGGGTGTAACCTCTGCAGCGTGGGCAATGGACAATATAGGCGAAAATGAGTTAGCATACGAGTTGTTTGACAGTGTAGCACAACCAGAAGCTTTTGGTGAAGCTAGACCTTATCAAGCATCATCAAATATTTTAGCGGCTGCTGCATTTGCTTATCAGCACGGTGATTATGAAAAGGCAGTAGGCTATACAGACCGAATTGTCTCAGAAGGTGTTGAGCCAATGAATCTTGCTTACTTTAAAGGTCAAGATCTAGAGTCTGAACGCCGTATGGTTTACTATAACCGTCACTGGAAATCGTCGTTTGCAATTGCTCAGGGATGGCATGCACTCGCTCAACGTGCCTTAAATGGAGAAGTGGCCAGCTTTGATAATTTAAAAGATGGTGTATATACAAAAGAAAATACAGGATACATGTTAACACCAATTATTGTAGAAGTAACGGTTGAAGGTGGCAAAGTAACACAAATTACAGCAGATCAACCGGGGGACAAAGATGATAGATCAGCCGCAGCTCTAGCAACAATTCCTGGACGTATAGTTGAAGCTGGAAGTCTAGAAGTTGACTCGATTTCATCTGCTACCATTTCAACTGAGTCTATAAAGCTAAGTGTTGCAGAAGCATTACTACAAGCAAAGTAATTACATAAAAATTATGTGCATAAAGCGGTGACCTGGTCACCGCTATTTGCTCGTCAAGAGGAGTAAAATGTTAAAGTTAAAAAAACACATGCGTAGGATCATTCAAATCATAGCCTGTATTCCTATTGTGGTGCTGTTCATGTCAAGACAGTCTTGGGTTTGGACAGGACTACTCATAGCAACAACCCTTGCAGGTGCCTTTTATTGTGGTTACTTATGTCCATTCGGTTTGGTTCAAGAGCTTGCTATTGATCTTAGAAAACGCCTTAAGATTAAAACAATTTCAATACCAAACAAATTAGACCAATTTATGAAGTCGATTCGATACATACTTTACATTGCATTTGCAGGATTTTCTGCGTCCTGGGTTATGTTGATGCTTAGGTTTGACCCAAGAAGCAACTTACATATTATCCTGACGGGAAAAGCGATTACTTTAACAGCAGTCCTGAGTACACTGGTATTTTTCTTTGCAGGTGTTTACGTGGATCGCTTTTTTTGCAGATACTTGTGTATGAAAGGTGCAACCTATGGCTTTTTAAGCAAGTTTAGAATTGTATCAATTGTGCGTGATACTTCTAAATGTGTGAACTGCAAACGCTGTGACAAAGTTTGTCAAATGAACATTTGCGTGTCCAAAATGGATCATGTTGACTCAATGGCATGTATAAACTGCTTAGAATGTGTCAAAGCCTGCCCCATAAAAAATACATTAGAGTATAAACCCCTTCCTACTAGAAATATTGGAAAACGCCTTCTGTTAATTGGAGTGATTTTAATTGCCTATGTTTCTTATAATCAGTTCATAAACGCAGAGAAAACAGAATTAAATGTTGAGGCAATTGAAGTCATAGAAAATGCTGAATCCAGTGGAAATAAGATAGAGAATACCTTAGAAGATGACAACATTGAAACACAAGAAATTGAGTATGTTGTAGGCATTGGTGAAGGATATAATGGAGAAATGATGGTCGAAGTTGCTTTTGAAGACCAAATCATTGTTGGGATAGAAGTGCTTGATCATCAAGAAGATTACGAGTGGTATAGTGAGGCTAAAGGTCCAGTTTTAGAAGCCATCCTTGAAGCCCAGTCAACTCAGGTCGATGTGGTGAGTGGTGCAACTTATTCTTCAATGGGGATAATAGAGGCAGTAGAAGATGCAATTAATAATCGATAAAAGTTAGGTGTCTATATAATAATTCCGTTTTAGGAGCAAAAGGTTAGATTTTGTCTTCGAAAAACGGGATTATTTTATTATATAAATACAACTTGGCATACTCTGAAAAAGTAGCTGAATGCCTTGGGCAAAACAAATATTACAGAAAAAGTATGGTGTTTCTTCTAATAAATAAGGTAGAATAGAGGTGACGTTAAAAAAAATAAAACGACATAAAAATAAACCATTACCTATGAAAAATACTTGTAAAGAATATAATTGTTTATTTGTGTTTGAATATATGTGATTTATTTAGAATCGAGGGGGAAATGGACCAATCTGTTAGAAAAGAAAGTATTGTTAAAAAGATAATCACATTATCTTGGCCAGTGATGGTGGGGACTATTTTGCAGTCATTGGTTTACACATGTGATTTATTCTTTGTATCAAAATTAGGTACAATATTCGCATCGGCTGCTGCACTTGGGACGTCAGCTGCTGGAGTGGTGTTTGTAATGTCTGCCTTAGTTGGAGCTGGAACCATAGCTATAACAGCAAGAGGTTTTGGCGAGAACGACTGGGATAAGATACGCTCAGCAACGGGGAATGGTCTTCTTTTAGCGGGTCTATTTGGACTTCTGATAGGTATTGGAGGCCAGCTTGCTTCTGATTTTATTGTAAAAGACATTTATGGTGTGACAGATGTAGAAACTGTAGAACTAACGAAAGCGTATATGAATTTGGTCCTATGGGGAACAGCTTTTGTTTTTGTTAACTTTAGCATGAGAAATATTCTTCAAGGCATAGGTGATACCATGAGTCCGCTCATTATTTTTGGTATTACCAATGTATTAAATATTATATTAGATCCTGTACTTATATTCGGACTCGATATGGGTATAAAAGGTGCGGCTCTGGCAACTGTAATATCTTTGGGTGTAGGCAGTGTGTTAATTATTGGTCGTGTTATACAAAAAATATTCGATGGGCAGACTAAATTGTTTATGTCCTACTTACAAATTAACAAAGACAGAACCAAACAAATATTACGTGTTGGATTTTGGGCCTGTATTCAGCAAATTGCCCGTCCTGTAACAGGTATGCTTATGTTTGCCATTGTTCTTAGAGCAGGTGGAAATGCGGGGACAGCAGCCTTTGGTATTGGTGGGCAGATGTTTGGTTACACCTTTATATTTTTATCGGGACTATCCGTGGCTGTTTCCATTATGGTAGGGCAAGCCATTGGGCGCGGAGACTTAGAAGAATTAGACGGACTCATTAAACAAGGTCTTAAACTGGGGGCTCTAAATATGGCAGTTTTTGCAGTGCCTTACGTTTTGTTCCCTGAAGCTTTGTTCCGATTGTTTTTATCGGACCCAGCCGTACTTGAAATTGGTACAAGTTATTTGAGAATTGTATATATAGGCATAGTGGCTGTAATTTTTCCAGTTATATATGGCGGTGTCTTCCAAGGGGCTGGCGATACGAAGCCAGCTATGATATCATCTCTAGTGGCGAATATGGTTTTTAAAGTGCCGGCAGCTTGGTTACTTGTGACTGTATTCCATATGGGAACTGATGGTGTTTGGTGGGCTGTAGCAGGTTCGGTGTTTGTTGAAGCTGCTGTAGGACATATATATATTAAGAAAGGTAGCTGGAGAGCATTCCAGTTAGATTAAGGAATAAATATGGAATTTATTAAAGCAATGCTATTGATTCTTATTGCAGAAATGGGCGATAAAACTCAGATTGTGGCAATGGCTTTTGCAACCCGATACAAACTACATCAAATACTTGTTGGGGTAGCACTTGGATCAGCAGCCAATCATGGGCTTGCAATATTATTTGGTAGTTTGCTGGGCCAGTATATGGACATGCGCATTATTCATACTGTAGCAGCTGCTCTATTTCTTATATTTGCCTATTTGTCACTAGACATTGAAGATCCAGATGACGAGGAAGAAACACAGGTGAAGTATGGTCCTGTAGTAACTGTTGCAATAGCATTTTTCATTGGTGAGCTTGGAGACAAAACTCAACTAACGGCCCTTTCTCTTTCAGTGGATGCGGTATATCCTATTTTGACATTAATGGGAACCACTGCTGGTATGGTCTTAACAAGTTTGCTTGGAATTCTGATAGCACAAAAGTTCGGGGAGCGTATCCCAGAAGAAATAATGAAAGTTCTTGCAGCGGCGGCATTCTTGTTCTTTGGATTTAGTAAAATGCTTCAAGCAGCAGGATTAATTGGTATTGAGATTTTACCTGTGCTTATATTGTCCCTATTTATAATGATGGTGATGGCAGTAAGGTTTAGACATTTCCATATTGCAGTAAAAGCAGCTCAAGAAACAAAGTTACAACAGCGTTCAGCAGCTTTGTATAGGGCAATAAATATTGTTAAAACGGGTCTGGAAGCCATGTGTCATGGTGAAGAACACTGTGGGACATGTAAAGGCCATGAATGTTTAATAGGCTACATGAAAATGGTCCTGTCTCGTCTTGAAAAAGGTGAAGATGTACCTGATAACATGATGAGGGTTGTAAAACATTTAATCCATCGAGATGTGGAGTATCCTACACTTTATAAATCGTTTAGAGCGCTCCTAGCTTATTATAATGGGCACCCAGAAGAGTTTAAGAAAAACAAAACATTAACGCAGATTAGAATAGCTCTTGAAGCTCTTTTGATGAAGGAAAAACCAGAAGACATCATTAATTATGTAGACTATAAAAAGTGGATAGACTCACATCTTGAAGAACCAAAGAGTATCACGCAAATTCAATTCGATTAAGAAGTCGTTTATAGTTATTGTTTTACTGAAAACAACATCTTTGTAAGGCTAAATTTTAATGTCACTGAGTTTCTAATCAAATATAAATGAAAGTATAAATTTAACACTGGTCACAGGTATAAAACCTGTTAGGCCAGTGTTTTTTATCTTCATAATGTCTTCACACTCCTGTTTTATAGTGTAAGTGTAAAACAAATGTTAACACTTTAAACAAGGTAGTACCAATAAAGGAGGATAATTATGGGATTAATAATACTGATAGCTTTAGGACTTATAGTTTATGCATTTTGGAGTCCTAAAAACGCAAATTTACCAGGCAAAGGCAAAAATGCAATGGAAGTTTTAAGAGAACGTTATGCTCTAGGTGAAATCGATGACGAAGAGTTTAACCGTCGTAAAGAAACGTTAACTAAAAAATAGCCAAGTAGAAAGTGGTGAAGATATGAGAAAAAAACCAAAGTGGTGGGCACTCATACTCGCTCTTATATTATTAGCGGGTAGTGGATTTACAGCTTATAAGTTCCATGGCATGTATGGGCGATATGGCGATTTTAATATGCATGGTATAAGGTCAAAAATTGACATGCGCTGGGATGATGATCGCTCTAAATTTGGTCATAAATCAATGATGAATGATTGGGATGAAGATTGGGACGATGATTGGGATGAAGACTGGCATAGAGGTAAAGGACACGGACGCAGTTTTCAGTACAAAATGAGCGATGAAGACCTAAGTAAAACCCCAGATGTATACGCTAAGGAAATGGCTGAAAAATCTTTTGGTGACCAAGTGGAAGTTAAACCCCTAGACCTAGCTGAGGAGGGTGTTGTAGCTTACCAAGTCATTAAAGAAAACAAGCTTGTTCAAATTCTGATCATTGATACAGAGGAAAATATAACGTCATTTATGTACCGTTAAAGAAATAAGTGGCATAATAAAAGCAAGGAGATTCCTTGCCGATGAAAGTATAATCAGAGCATATGACCGCAACAAGCGGTATGAGCAATATTGTACTTGTACAACCTGAACCCGGCATAAGAGTGTGCCGGGTTGTTTGTAGTGTGGTTGCACCTGTAAAGTAGACGTGTAAAATGCATATACGAGACCACATAAGTGTATAAATCAAAGGTGGCGTTCACAATGACAGAAAAGCGAAAAGTTCTTATTGTAGATGATGAAAAACAAATATTAAGTGTAATTCGAGCTTATCTAGAAGCAGAAGGTCATAGTGTTTTTGAAGCCGCTAATGGTGAAGAGGCCTTAGAGGCTTTTAGTAAAATGACACCAGACATAATCATTCTTGATTTGATGATGCCAGTCATGAGTGGTGAAGAAGTTTGCCAAGAAATACGTAAAACATCCGACGTTCCAATTATTATGTTGACTGCAAAGGTTTCAGAAAAAGATAAAATTTCAGGACTTGATTTAGGTGCTGACGATTACGTTTCAAAGCCATTCAGTCCAGGGGAACTCATGGCCAGGGTAAGAGCGATCAGTAGACGCCTGCCACAATCCGCTCATGAGAATGAAGCGTATTATAACGATGGTTTTCTTAAGGTTGACGATACTTTACATCAAATTTATATAAAAGACCAAGCTGTGAGTCTGACAGGTACAGAATATGATTTATTAAAGTTAATGTGTATCCATCCAGGTCGGATATTTAGTCGTGAAGAGCTCATTAACCGAGTTTTAGGGTTTGATTATGATGGGTATGACCGGACAATTGATGCACATATAAAAAACGTAAGGAAAAAAATAATTAAACCTTACATAGAAACGGTGTATGGGATGGGATATAGATTTAAGGGAGCTGTGGAACATGAGAAAAACTAGTACAAGATTAATATTATGGTTTTTAATTGTGATCACAGTGACAGTTGGTATTGTAGTCGGAATAATGAATAAAAGTGTATCACATCAATTTCAAAACTTTATTGTTGCAACTTCAGAAGGACAAATAGATGTGGTTGAGACTTTTATTGAACGTGAGTTTGATCAAAATGGGTGGGGTCATGGATTTGATGACAGACTCCTTCAACTTGCCAAGTCCAGTAAAATGAGTTTGGTCTTAAAAAACACATCTGATGAAACGGTTTTTGAATATAAATATAGTGACGTTTTCGGCAGGTGGAAACACAAAATGCCGATGCGTATGCATAAAGAATGGGATGACGATTTTGAGGCCTTTTGGCCAAGCACTGCCCTACGTGTTCTTAGAGATGCCCAAGGAAATCAAATAGGTATGTTAGAACTTGAGTTACATGACCTGGACGACTCTGCTATTCCAGCAATGGAGTTTCAAAGGAATATGGCGACGTCACTACTACGGTCCATGGTTCTGGCTGTAGGTGTAAGTATTGTTTTAGGGCTCATTTTAGCTAAGTCTTTTTCAAGACCTTTACATGACATGAAGTTAGCCGCGCACAGTATGAAGTCTGGAGATTTAAATGTCCGTGTGAATGAAAAACAAAAGACTTTAGAATTAACTGCACTCGCCCATTCATTAAACCACTTAGCGCAATCGCTCCACATTCAACAAGAGTTAAGATCAAGGTTAGCATCTGATTTGTCCCATGAAATAAGAACACCGCTTAGTATTCTAAAAAGTCATTTAGAAGCAATTAGAGATGGTATTTGGACGATGGATGATAGTCGGTTAGAAATACTATTACATGAAACAGAACGACTCATGAACATGGCAGAGCAAATACGTTATATAGAAGATATCGAGTCACATGATTTGAAACTAAACCTTGTTAAGACGGACATGTTAGAGTGGATGCAAGATGTTGTAGAGTTCTTCAGACCTGAAGTTGAAAAACAAGATAAACGTGTAATCGTAGAAGGCAGTGAACTAGAATGTGAAATTGACCAGGACAAGTTTAAACAGATCCTATTTAACTTACTGTCAAACGCGATTCAACATACAGAGGCAGGAGATACTGTTACCTTACGTGTGTACAGCAAAGCAAAGACCACTATACTGGAAGTTGAAGACACGGGAAAAGGGATAGATACATCTGAAGTAGACCATATATTTGAGAGACTTTATCGTAGTGAAGAGGCTAGAAGTAGACAGAGTGGTGGATCGGGATTAGGACTTGCTGTCGTTAAAAGTTTAGTTGAAGCCCATGGATATTCAATTGAGGTGGAAAGCGTGTTAGGTAAAGGTACAATCATGCGCATTATTATGATAAAATGAAACCAGTCTGACAATAGAATTCCAGGAGGCAGTTAAAGTGGGAAAATTATTCGGCACAGATGGTGTGCGTGGTGTAGCAAACACTGAACTTACAAATGAATTAGCGTATAAACTGGGTCGTTTTGGTGCCCATGTTTTAACTGAAAATAAAAAGAGAGCAAAGATTCTAATTGCAAAAGATACACGTGTTTCAGGAGATATGCTTGAGTCAGCAATGATTTCTGGTATTTTATCTGCTGGATGTGATGTGATTAAAATTGGAGTCCTACCAACACCAGCGGTAGCATATCTTGTTAGGCATTTAGATGTGGATGCAGGTGTTATGATCTCAGCTTCACATAACCCAGTTGAGTACAATGGCATTAAGTTTTTTGACAACAATGGATTCAAACTTCCAGATGCTGTTGAAGCACGTATTGAAGACTATATTCTAAATGACAAAGACTTAGAACATAATCCATCAGGTACAGAGCTTGGAAGAAAAACTGAAGTGTTCCGTGCTATGGACCTATATGCAGATTACGTAAAGTCTACTGTTGAAGTTAATTTTGAAGGTATAAAAGTTGCTGTAGATGCAGCCAATGGTGCGGCATATGAAGTGGCTAGAAAAACGTTAAAAGACTTAGGTGCAGACGTCACGTGTATTCATTCTGAGCCTGATGGTTTTAATATTAATGAAAACTGCGGATCAACACACCCGGAAGAAGTTGCTGCACAGGTTATTTTAAATAAAGCGGACATCGGACTTGCTTTTGATGGAGACGCAGACCGTTTAATTGCTGTGGATGAAACAGGCCGCGTGGTTGATGGTGACAAAATCATGGCAATCTGTGGCACACATATGAAGTCTAAAGGCACTTTAAATAACGATACTATTGTTGCAACCGTTATGAGTAATCTTGGGCTAGATATCGCTATGCAAGGGGAAGCGGTAAATCTTGAAAAAACCAAAGTTGGGGACAGATATGTACTTGAAGCCATGAAAGCTGGAAAACATAGCTTGGGTGGAGAACAATCGGGTCATATTATATTCTTAGACCATAACACAACTGGAGATGGCCTTTTAACCGCCGTACAGTTAATGAATGTTATGAAGGAAACTGGCAAGAAGTTATCTGAACTTGCTGGTATTATGGATACATATCCTCAGGTTTTAAAAAATGCTAAAGTGACTAACGCTAAGAAACATGCGTATGGCGATGATGAAGTGATTGTGAAACGTATTGAAGAAGTAGAAGCACACTTTAGTGGCCAAGGTCGCGTTTTAATCCGTCCATCGGGCACAGAACCTCTTGTTCGTGTAATGATTGAAGGGAAAGACCAAAGTGAGTTAAATCAGTTTGCAGAGGAACTGGTTGAGCTGATTGAAGAACGTTTAGGACAATAAATTTTATTGATAATAAAAAACTCGGTAAATAACCGCTTTAAGTAGTGTTTATGGAGTTGTATTCAAACAAGAAAAGCCGATAAGGATGCATTTATGCATCTTATCGGCTGTTTTTATTGTTGGAGTAAAACTTGGTTGTTTTGAGGCGATAAAAATATACTTAAGTTCAGTTTTAAGTCAGATACTTTACCTAGTCTTCACTTGGTCTTTTAATTGATTCATTACTGTTTACGTCCAGTGTTTCATCCAGGGCGTTTTGCTCTAAAGCGCTAATGTGATCATTTAACCAGATTTTTAAATCTTGTGCGACTTGTTCAAAGTCATTAACTTGAATGGTGTCATCAAACTTATATTTTTCAATACTGTGATCATACATAGGGTCATAATACTTAACCATAAGCTCTTCAGCTACCTTTTGGAAATCACCTTCACGTACAAGGTCTTGTAAAACTTCAACCGGTTCATGGCCCATATACCTACGGATTTTGTCAATGGCTTCTAAGAGTTCAACATTGCCCGGTTCAAGATCTGTATACTCTGAAATAAGGTGTTTTGCACGAAACTCTAAATCTGCATTCACAAGGATCTGTTGACCTTCAATCATACGAGATTTAACGCTTTTAGGAACAAAAAGTTTACCAATTCTACGACTTTCAGATTCAACAAATATATAATCAGTTTTTCTGTTTTTTAGGGTGTGATAAATAAAAGACTCAAAAGTTTTAGTTGAAGGTTGTTCACCAAGCCCAACACCACCCAGTAAAGACCCTCTATGGTTTGCGCCACCTTCAAGATCCAGTACATCCATACCAAGTGCAGTTAACTCGTCAAGGATTTTAGTTTTTCCAACCCCAGTACGACCATGTAAAACAATGTAGTTAACCTCTTTGTTAAGGTCTTCAATACCTTGCATTACAACTTTTCGGTAACCTTTATAACCATCCTTTAGATAATAGACTTTTTCTCCTAAACCATTTAGAAGTAAAGCAAGTGAGGTACTTCTCATCCCTCCTCGGGCACAAAAAAGAACCATTTTTTTGCCAGTCTCAGCACGAAGGCGTGTTATTTCCTTAAATAAAATAGGTAACTTCTGAGAAACCAGTTCCACACCAAGCTGCTTTGCCTCAGCTGGTGAGTCGTGTTTATACATAGTTCCAATTATTTTTCTTTCTTCATTTGTAAATAAAGCTAAATTAACAGCCCCATTTATTGTAGCTTCAGCATATTCTGCAGGGCTTCTAACGTCTACAAATAAACAGTTCTCTTCATCTAACCGTTGGTACTCTATTGGTAAAAGCATTTCACTTCCTCCGCTTCCATTTCCCCAGATGAGGTGAGATACCTTAAATAATCCCGTGGGAAATAACATTACTATAATAATGTTTGTCTGGTTAATATTCAAGTGCATTTGAAATTTTGCTAAAAAGACTTGGTTATGATTTAGACAAGTTAGGGTATAGAAAAGGTAACACAAGCATGAGGAGGGACATATGGCGAATATCCTTATTGCCGACGATTCGGTTGTAATTCGTAAGACATTAAGACGTCTTTTAACTAAAGGAGGCCACGATGTAATCAGTGAAGCATCCAATGGTGAAGAGGCGTTTAGCGAGTATAAATTGCATCAACCTGATATAGTAACGCTTGACATAACTATGCCACTTGCTGATGGGATCACAGCTTTAAAAAATATTATCGGTAACTTTCCCGATGCCAGGGTAATTATGATCAGTGCAATTGAGCAGAAAAAATTAGTTTTTGAAGCATTAGAAAGTGGTGCAAAACACTATATTATTAAACCTTTTGATGAAAAAGTTGTCCTCGAAATAATAAAACTGGTCATGGAAGAGTAACAATATAAAATGCAGGGGCAAAAGCCCTTGGTTAACATGTAAAAAAAGGCGTATTCCACGAGTGTAGGAATACGCCTTTGAGTTTAATCGTTAATGACTTATTGCTAATTAAAGACTTACACCACCCAGTTAAAACTGTATTTCATATGCAAACTCGAGTTGGCGTCGGTAGTCTAACTCAACGAAATCAGTGGGTTTTACATTTGTTTCTTTCTTATCAAAGTAGTGTAAATCTGCCAGTTTAAGCATTTTGTACACAAACTGTGAGCAGAACATAATATTAGGTTTATGAGAATAGCGAAGGAGGAGACCCAGTAGGTTATAAGCGCTGCCTTCATCGTTAATTTTCTTAATTTCATCAATTAGAAATGCCTTTTTTTCTGGCGTTACTTTTAATTTATAAACCATAATAGAAGCATCTGATTTTTTGTTAAAGTACTCAACCATCTCAGCATTCAAGCCAGGAGGGTATACTTTTTCTCCACCGTTGTAGCTGATGATGGTTTTCAGGTCATAGTCAAAAGAAATAGAAGCATGGTTGAACTCTTTATTAGTAAAAAGAGCGATCATTTCGCTAGCAGCACTGCCTGTGTTAGAGATGATGATATAAATATAAGGGTCATCTAAGCTCCCATAGGCTTGCTCAAAATACTCATCTGTTAATGACCCGTCGTTTATATATCGCCTTGAACTGTGTCTTGGGATATCTCTGATAATTTCATCAATATTTTCTCGACGCATACTGTTTCGCGCTTTTTTTACCAACATAACTTTGTTTTTTATGGATTCTTTGTTGTTTCTGAACTGGGAAAAACTAAATGCCGCAATTTCATCCATAGAAGGGAAGAGGAATTGCGTATATTTTTTCATCGTTACAAAGTGATCGATTAAAAACGGTACATAAATTAAGAAAATACCCAGAATTTTAGCAATGGACTGGGGTAAACCTTGGAAAACATCACTAAATATAGCACCAGAGCTAAATAGAAGTTTTAATACAAGGACAACCATGTAAACAACTATAAGTGTGGCTTGTTGTTTTCGTTCTTCTTCAATACGTATGGTTCTTGCGATCATGAGTGCTGCGATAAGTGTATAAGCAAGTGCAAAGAGTGTCTCATCTCCATAAAAGAGGAGGACAACCATGATAAAGGCTGCGAGTAAATTTAGAATTCCAGTTAATTGTTTTAAACGATACATAGTCTGACCTCTAGTCTGTGGTTCATTAAGTGTGCAAAGCAGCACAAAACCGAATATTATCATTATAACCCTAGACTGTGTAGACTTTGTGACCTATCCAGAGATACTACGACTTTTAAATACGATTTGTCCATTTTTTTCTACTGCATGTAGTTCGGACCGGAACACGTTGTTTTTAGGGTTTTGCTGAATGATATCCAGTATTTCTAGTAATTTCGTTGAAAAATCTCTAAAAGTGAGTTCATGAACATTGAGTCCTTCTTTATGATAAGACAGAAGAACCCAGTTCTTTAAGGATTCTTTACTGATTTTTAATTCAATGTCATATTCAGTAGCATAAAGTGCATAAAAAGCATCTGTAAAGGCGGAGAAATCATGGTGTGTTAGGGGTTTAAGCCATACAACGGGTTGCCGTAAGTCTCCCATATTTCTACGCATTGGGTCAATGGCGTGACCCATTCTTTGTGAAAGGGCACCATAGGTCGCAACACCTTTGTTTTCATCATTAATCAGACGGGGTGTTGCAGAAAGAATAAAGAAGGTATTCTTAAGCTCACTTGCGCTTGTTAAATCTATAAGCTGCCTTAAATTTGCATAAGCAGTCATACGTATGTCACTTCGTTCGTCAACAATCAGATCAAGTTCATCAACGAGGACAACAAACCCTTTATATCCGAGTAAAGTGATTAAATGCGTGAACGCCTTCATAAAATCCATCATATTAAACTTGTCTATGGATCCGACAATACCAAATTGCTTCTTTAAATTTACAGGAATATTTTTCTCACCAGTAATCCAAGCGGCTACAGCATCGGATACAGTATGGTTCTTTTGGATTCTTGCACGTATGTAAGTTAAAAAAGACCTGGCAAATGCATTATTAAATCGACTTAAAGTTTCAATGACTTTGTTAATTTCCTCAGCAGATTGGGACCTATTTGGGGTGTTTTGGAGATTTTCAATCCAAATATCAAATAAGTCATCAAAGCTACATTTTCTGCCAGAAACATTCTTCACAAATAAATTGTGCATAATTTGATAGTACATTTGCTCCAAATTGTTGAATCGGAATGTTTTGTCGATTTGAATATGAGAGACGACAAATTCACCTGTAAGGGCTTGGGACTTTAAATGATTTAACATAAAGCTTTTTCCAGCACCGTATTCACCAATAATCCATTTAATACAGCTTGTACCAGAGGCTGTATCAGTGAAGCAACGTTTGAACTCAGATGTTTCTGCGTCCCTGCCAACACAAAGGTTTTCAGGGATGAATGATGGTACAACCCCATTTTTATATGCATTTAATACGGGTCTGTAATCTGTCATTTCCAACGTTGCCACCTCCATAATTCCAACATTTATGTCAAATATCATGCGTCATTTAAGGTTACAAAAAATAGCGAGCAAATTATGCTTTGCTCGCTATTCAGATTACTCATATTTTATCTGATTTCTATTCAGTTTTCAAACGAGAATATCAAGTTCATGAATAGAACTTACCCCTCCGCTTTCTTTCATATATATTCCACTCTCACGTAGTTGTCCATTTTGTTCAAATTCACTGTCGCTTAATTGGTACTCAGTAGAGACTGTGGAAAGATAAATGGCACCAACATCTGCTTCTAACAATCCTGTTAATTGCATATCCCCAGACGCGTCCATAGACCAGATATGAAGGGAAGAAAATGCAAGATCGTTTTCGTCTAACCATCCATTACCATCATCATCGAGGGCTCTGAGTTCAGTAAAACCATGGCCGCTTTGAGGGCCGAAGAGTTCAGAACCATCATCAATCACACCATTTCCGTTTCTATCAAACACCAAAAAACCACTTCCTGAACGTGGAACGCTCATTTCATCCAGTTCACCATCAAGATCAAGGTCAAACTTAATTTTCTTGTCAGATAAACCAGGTGGAATTGTATCCGTTTGAATAACAATGGGGTCAATAAGAGCTTGACCGGCTTGAATATCAATACTGCTGTGTTCATAGGTTTCACGTTTCATACGCATATTCAGTTCAAAATCAATTTCTCTGCCATCTGCGCTTTTAACTTTTCCTGAAGATTTGAATTCTAATTTTTCTGATGTGTGTGTTGTTTCTGTGTGACTTAATCTAAATCCCCAGTTAGGTACCTGTAGTGCTTGTGGTCTTTGAGCAACCGCCAGTTCACCTTGTGGTGGCTTGTTTTTTCGTGAGGCTGCCCTTTCTTTTGCTTCTTGATCTCGCTCGGCTTTTAGAGCCAAGAAATCAAATTTAAACTTCTTTCCAGTAAACCAGGAAAGAAAGGCTTCAAGTAGACGGAGTTTCATACGGTCCTCATCTGACAGATAAAAATCCAGTTCGTCTTCTACTTCTGTTGTGTCTGAAACTGCTTCAGAGTGCTGTGTATGTGCTGGGTCGTTTTCCGCTAAACTCATGCCTTCAGGGGAAAGGCTAATTTCGTCCCCACTTGGTACCAGTGGCTGAGTCTGCCAGAATTGGATCATTGTGCTTGAGGTTTCCGTCTTCTTGAATTCACGACTTGCTTCCATGCTTATCGATGAATTCTCAATCCTCATGGTCTCACCTCCATGTATTCTACAACAATGTCCTATATCATAATTATCGTTAGAAAGTTCAGAATAATTATACCTATGGTAAAAAATAGTACTTAAGACGTGGCTAATGCATAGTTTCAGTGGGTATGAAGTCAATATCAAAGGGGGGCCTAGTATGTATCATCTGGTGTTATTTGACGAAAAAGCATTTATTAGAAATAGAATAAAGAGCATTCTAAGTGTGACGGATATTCGTGTTCACGAAGCAACGAGCTATGGTCAACTTGTGAGTTTGGTAGATCATGATACTTTTTCTGTTGATATGGTGATGGCAGATATTAATTTCGATGATCCGATTCTTATAGATAAAATGAAGAGTTTTAGAGAGGAACATAGAAGCGTTCCACTCGTTATTTTTACATCATTTTCATCAAGAAAAGTCTTTGTTAACGCAATGAAGTTAGGGGCCAATGATTTTGTTCTCAAATCGGTTGAGGATGATATACTGGTGTCTAGAATTAAAAAAAATATCGGGCTTACTATGCCTGCATCTTCACCTGGTAATCCAGGAGACAAGATTTCAATAGATATTACCAGGTATTTAGCAGGTGAAATTCGCAAAGCTCAAAAAGGAGACTATACCTTAACCATTTGTTTTAGCAGTGTACTTGGAAACGATGGGTCTGAAGCAGGTATTCGCGTATCTCCAAGATTTTTAGCCCAGTTACAGGGAACTTACTGGGAAACGGACGCCCTTGTTTCACTTGGAGAAAATCATTTCGTAAGTTTCTTTCCATTCTGCGGTCAAAACGGTAAAATTATAGTGGAGTCAAAACTCCAGTCTATTTTTGAAACATTAAAAAGCTCAGATGCAAATTTGGAAAACTGTAATTTAATTAATGACTACGTGACTTTTCCAGAGGACGGCATGACAAAAGAAGATATATTAACAAAAATGATAGAAGAGATGAATAGCTAACATAGAGTTACAATTGGAGGAAAATCATGAAGTTAGGTGTTATTGGATACGGTAATATAGCTAAAGCCCTTGTAGGTGGGGTTGTTAAATCTGGCTACTTAAAGGCTGAAGAAGTTTACATTACAACACGTTCCATTGAAAAGATTTCAGATGAGGTAAAAGCACTGGGTTGTAATTTACTTTCTAATAACAATGAAGTGGCAAAAGAAGCAGATTTTTTAGTACTTGCAGTAAAACCGTATCAATATGAAGCGGTTCTTAATCAAATAAAAAATGAGATGAAAACAGGTTCTGTTCTGGTATCGGTCGCAGCTGGTGTTACCATAGAAATGATGCAAAACTGGACCAATCCAAGTCAGAAAATTATTAGAACGATGCCAAATACACCTATGCAAGTTGGAATAGGGATGACGGCAGTGACTCCAAATGATCTGATTATTGAGGATGAAGAAAAATGGGTACTTAACTTGTTTAGTAGCGTTGGAAAAGCAACCCTAGTTGATGAAGATAAAATGGAAGCTGTAATTGGGGCGTGTGGTTCGTCACCAGCGTTTGTATATATGATGATTGAAGCTTTAGCGGATGGTGCTGTACTCAAAGGTATGCCACGAGATCAAGCCATAGAGTTAGCTGCTCAAGCGGTTAAAGGCGCTGCTGAAATGGTTCTTGAAACAGGCAGGCACCCAGGACTTTTAAAAGACCAAGTGTGTTCACCAGGTGGTACAACCATTGAAGGGGTTGCTGCCCTTGAATCAGCTGGATTCAGAACAGCAGTCATCGAAGCGGTTAGAAAAACTGTAGATAAAGCTGAAGCTTTAAAAAAGTAGCTTTAATAAATGAACTTTTATGAAGTACCTCTAAGTATTATAAAAGACCTGAAAGGGTCTTTTTTAACGGTGCGCAATGAAAATGAAAATGGAGTCAATTATGATGTACGACTGTATAATTATCGGAGCTGGGCCAGCCGGCTTGATGGCGGGATGTACCTTAGAAAACACAAATACAATTATATTGGAGGGAACACAAAAGGCAGCGCAAAAATTATTGCTGTCAGGTGCAGGTCAATGTAATTTTACTCATGATGGTCAAATTCGCACCTTTTTTTCGCGGTTTGGTGACAAAGAAAAGTTTGTACGTAAAGCATTATCAGGTTATACCAACAAAGACGTTCAAGACTTTTTTAAAACTCAAGGTATTGAAAATTTTGTTCGTGAAGATGGGAAAGTCTTTCCTAAAAGTTTGGATGCTTGGGATGTTTTTAGAGGATTAAGAGACCAAGTGAATCGTAATGGGATCAAGATTCAAACAGATGTTAAAGTGTTGGAGATCAGCCAAGATCAAGACATTTTTAAATTAATGACCTCTAAGGGGCAATACTTGTCAAAAACTATTGTGTTTGCAACAGGGGGGGCTTCATACCCTATGACAGGTTCGGACGGGTCTGGTCATACTTTGGCTAAATCGCTGGGACATAAGGTGATTCCTGCTAAACCTGCTCTAACACCTGTATATATACAAGACTTTAAGTTGGTTGATCTTGCGGGGATCTCTTTTAAAAATGGACAATTAAGTCATTATAGGGACCAGAAAAAAATGGGAACTTATATTGGGGACATTTTGATTACACATACTGGCCTAAGTGGGCCAGGTATATTGGATAACAGCCGGTATATGACTAGTGGTGATGAACTAAGGCTAAAAATTCTAAATGAAGATTGTACAAAAGAAGAGCTTGAAAAAGATTTGCTGAGTGGAAACAAAAAGCAAATCAAAACGGTTTTAGCGGAGTACATGACAAGAAGAACAGCAGAAAAACTTGCTGAAATTTCTGGTGTAGATAAAGATAAAATTTGCGCAGAGCTAAATAAAAAAGACCGTAAGAGACTGCTTGCAAATGCTGAAGCTTACAGTATGACAATAAAGCAGTTGGGGAATATGAAAAGTGCCATGGTGACTGCGGGTGGTGTTTCAACAAAAGACGTGGTTGGGTCTAGTATGGCTTCTAAAAAAGTAGAAGGTGTCTTCTTTGCTGGTGAAGTCCTAGATGTAGATGGCGATTCTGGCGGTTTTAATATACAGTGGGCCTTTTCCAGTGGTAAGTTGGCAGGTGAGTCGGTACGTAAGTATTTATCAGCAAGCAAACAATAATTGGAAGATGTCAAAAAATTCACATACTCAATTGACAATCGTTATCATTAACTGTAGAATGGTTAACAGAGATCGAGACTTAATGGAGGGTGAATATGCCAATAAAACATGCTAAAGCTGGTAAAACTGTGATGTTAAAAGAGATATCTTGGGGTCAATCCTTAAAAAACAAGCTTAAAAACATGGGATTAAAACCTGGCGTCCGATTTAATATTGTATCTTCAACCCAAGACGGACCCGTAATTATTAATCTTAAAGGGACAACACTTGCTTTAGGATATGGCATTCAGTCCAAAATAATGGTAGAAGAAATATAAACGAATTAATACATAAAGCACACTGGTCAATAATTCCAGTGTGCTTTTTTATAAGCATATTTATGTTGAATCATGATTTTAATCTGCAAAAGACATAACGGTTTGCTCTCTTAAAAGCACCAAATCCCCTGCGTAATCACGTAAACCAGATTCATTAAGAATGTTAATGGTTTTTCTACTTTTAGAAATGAGGTTTTCCTCTTCAAATTTTGTCATGACCCGTGCTAAATGACGGTAGCTTGTGCCAAGGAGGTCAGCCATGTCTGAATAGGACTCCCCTAGTAATATTTCATTTTTTTCTATCGGAAGTGCAAGTATATAAGCAGCCAATCTACTTTCAAGGGTATAAAGCAAGTTCACTGAGCTGGCCATAGATTCTTGATATGTTTTAACAGCTAAACTTCTGCCAATAGCTCTTAGAAATGCATTGTCATCTAGAAATTTTTCTACAACCAGTTCCATTGGTATGGCAATACAATCACATTCAACAAGGGCTTCCACGTGGCAGTTACATCCCATTTTTGGATCGTTCATAAGCTCAACATCCCCAAGGACCTGCATAGGCTCATAAAAACTCAGTAAGTAAGACTTTCCATTTTCCATAACAGTATAGATTTTAGCCCGACCTCGCACAAAGAACATAAAATGATCCAGAGGTTCACCGCTTCGCGCTAGGTACTCTCCGCGATTAAATCGTATTATCTTCATATCAGATGTATCAAGCTGGTTAAACCACCTGTCTAATTTGTGTTTTTTGATGTAACTTTGTATCAGGTTTGAATCGTTTATGTATTTCAAAACACTGCCTCCTTTAGTGAAAGATATGTCTGAGTTTAGTATACACCAGATTGAGTGAATGTGACATATGTCCTGTTTTGAATTGTGATTAATTATTGATATAATTGGGGCGGTTTAAAATGGTTTAAAAGTGCATACCAGCTATAAAAGGAGCGATGTTTATGCGTTATGAAGGTAGAATTTTTCGTCCGCCAAGTGAAGGACGTAGTTATATATTACAAGCGACCATTGGATGTAAACACAATACGTGTGCATTCTGTGACATGTACTACGAAAAAACTTATAGAGAACGTGCATTAAATGAAGTTTTAGAAGATATCAAACTTGCAAAAGAAGCGGGGTACAACCCGGAACGTATATTTATAGCTGATGGAGACGCTTTAGCTATGGAAACAGAAAAGTTGGATACAATTTTAGATGCCATAAATAAGACGTTTACAAAGACAAAGAGAGTGGGCATTTACGCCACTGCAAGAGATGTTTTAGACAAAAATATTGAAGATCTCAAACGATTTAAAGACAAAGGCTTAGGAATTGTTTACTTAGGTCTTGAGTCAGGTGACGATGAGATCTTAAAAAAAATGCAAAAGGCAGACCGATCTGAAGCCATGATTCAAGCTGCTATACGCATAAAAGAAGCAGGCATGAAGCTCTCTGTAACAGTGATTTCTGGACTAGGAGGTCAAAGTCAGTGGGAAAATCATGCCGTAAAAACAGGACAAGTCCTTACTGCAATGAATCCAGACTACATTGGACTTTTAACCCTCATGTTAAGTCCCAATACACCAATCAGTCAATGGATAGATTCAGGTGCATTTGTTCAACTTTCACCAGAAGCTATTTTACTCGAAACAAAACTGATGTTAGAACATTTAAACGTGAGTGATTGTGCTTTTAGAAGTAACCATGCTTCAAATTATGTAAGTTTGAGTGCCCAACTTCCCCATGAAAAAGATAAAGCGTTGGCTCAAATTGACCATGCACTAAGACATGCAGGGTATAAGCCAGAAAGTTATAGACAGTTATAAGGGCTCAGATAATTCTTACAGATAAAACATGCATAAAATTTCACAGTTTGACTTAGAAAAATCATGGGTATTAAAAAAGCATCCTACAGTTGATGACTGACAATTGATAATTCAATTGGTTCGTAAAGGAGGCGGGAGGATGGATTTCTTATTTGATCCCATATCTGATGAGTACGCTGATGCAATAGTAAGCTGGAAGGAATCTGATGGCTACGCCTGCTATGATGCACAGGGCAATGAAACACAGTTAGATGACATGCTTGTTTCTGGTGAGTTTGATTTCTTTGTTGCAAAATCAGAAGCTGGTGAATTGATAGGTTTTATTGAATGTACATTCGACGATGACCATGTCATGGAAATTGGATGTGCACTTGTCCCTGAGTTTCTTGGTCAAGGATTAGGTTGTGAATTCATATCTGCGTGTATGGAGTTTGTAATGGATCATTTCGAATATGAAAAACGAATGATCAAAACCTTATTAAAACCGGGTGATACCCATGCCATTAAAGTGTATGAACGTGTTGGATTCTCAGTGGTTGATGAATCTGGTGAATGGGTTGAACTGAACATTGATGTATAATTTTTGTACATAGTCTAGAGTAAGGGAGTCCACATACTCGTGGTCTCCCTTTTATGTGTATAATTTGATAGAATTATTGGTACCGGTAAATAAGAATAAAAGTAACAGTAGAGTTGATTTTAAGAATATATATAAATGGGGTGACATTTTGAATGCAACAATAGAAGTGTTAAAAAATCATAGATCAATTAGGAAATACACGGATAAAACGATAGATGACCACGTTTTAAAAACATTGATTGAAGCGGGGCAGTGGGCTTCAACTTCAAGTTATGTTCAAGCGTATTCAGTGATTCGAGTAAAAGACCAAGACAAACGTAAAGCCATGGCACACTTGTCGGGAGACCAAAAAAACGTGTTAAACGCACCTGAATTTTTAGTCTTCTGCGCAGATTTAAATAGACTAAATGTAGCGTGTGAAATGCATGATGTAGAGATGCAAGATGGATTTATTGAGTTGATGCTCATAGCTTCAGTAGATGCGGCTCTTGTTGCACAAAATGTGATGGTTGCAGCAGAAAGTATTGGCCTAGGTGGTGTGTACGTTGGAGGTCTTAGAAATGACCCTGAACAAATGAGTCAACTTCTTGAACTGCCAAATAGGGTATATCCAGTCTTTGGACTTTGTTTAGGATGGCCAGACCAAAATCCAGACCAAAAACCAAGACTGTCTCAAGATTTAGTGTATTTTGAAGATACATATAAAAGTCCTGATGTAGAAGAACTTAAATCATACGACCAGGATGTTAAGTCGTATTATATTCAAAGAACTAGAGGTAAGATAGATCATACATGGACAGAACAAATGTCTGAGAAACTAGGCAAGGAAACACGTCCACATATGTTAAAGTACTTAAATAATAAAAAGTTTGCTCAAAGGTGAGGTTATGGTTACTCTTGATTCTATATTATTTGTAATACCTGTATTACTAGTAATACATCCAAAAGTCTTCCACTTGTTTCAGGTTCAAAAATGGTTCATGTTAATCAGTTCCTTGGCGTTTCCACTGATTCATGGATACCTTGTTGGCTTTAGGTGGCAGGTGTCGTTTTTATACCTCATTCATCTTATTCTGATTCTACTTGCAGTTTATCTTATATCTTCAAAGGACACTTATAAGTTGGGGTATAGGGGTATAAGAAAAATTTGTTCAGTGACCGTCTTATCAACCTTGCTCTTTACTTGGGTTTTCCCAGTGGGGTTATTAATTGAAGCTAAAGGCCCATACAAAATTGGTACGGCAAGTTTAGTGGTGAAAAGTGATGATAGGCGAGAGTTGTATGGCGATAAGTACGATACACTACGTTCCTTTGCTGTTCAGTTCTACTTTCCATCCGATACTGGTGGAGAAAGACCAGCCCCTTTGTTTGAAAATGGAGAGGCCATTGAGTTAGGTTTTAAAAATGCTTTTGGCATACCTAAAATGGGGGTAGATTATTTTAGCCAACTTCCATCAAATGTTTGGTACGATACAAAGTTAAGTACCAGTGAAGACCAGTATCCAGTCATTGTTTTGTCTCACGGGTGGAAAGGGTTTAGAAATATCCACGCAAACATCGCTGAGAAAATGGCATCTAATGGATATATCGTTGTTGCGATTGACCATACATACGGTGCCCTGGCTACCCAGATTAAATCTGACGAAGTGGTTTTATTAAACCATGCTGCTCTGCCGAATCGAGAAACACATCTTCAGTATTTGAAGTATGGTTCAGCATTGATTGAAACGTATAAAGGTGATATTTTAGAAACCTTAGATTTAATTGAAGATATGAACCAAGCCGGATACAATAGTATACTGACAGAACGAATGAATTTAGGAAAAATAACCGTATTAGGCCATTCTACTGGGGGTGGTGCTGCGGTAAGTGCAGCTCTATCAGATTCAAGAATCAGTGCTGTTGTGGGCTTAGATGCATGGGTAGAACCCCTTGATGATATTTCAATATTGAGTGGATTAAAAGTGCCTTACTTACACTTATCAAGTGAAGCGTGGCGCGGGGGTGTGAATGAGAAAAATCTCAACATGCTCATTGCCAACTCAAGTGAGGACCGTTGGCTGATTACCCTTGAAGGCACAAAACACACAGATTTCACCATGTTAGGGTATTTGTCACCTGTAAGTGAACAAATAAAACTCACAGGAAAAAATGGCAAAGAGGCTATAGAAATACAAGAAAAACTCATATATAAATTTATTGATTATTATTCTAATGGTAGAAATACAAAAAAGGCCATAGTAGACATCATAAAAGAGTATGACTCTGCTACAGCCGAAGCGATTTACATGAGATAAAAATATTTTTGAATGAGTAAAAGTGCTGCGATATGGCCCGGATAAAACCAGTATCCTAACATTCTTGGCACTTTTATTGACGTTTTTGGATCAAGTAGTATTGGCACTAGGGCAAAGAAGCTTAAAGCTTGAACCCCATTTTGAGACTGGATGTAGTAGGCTATGGTTAAAATTATATATCCATTTAACATCTTGTTATCATCCCCATAGGTCATATGGAAAATCAATATCATTGCCAAGCCATAAACACCATAGGAAACTGGGAAAAAATGACCCAAAAACAGAAGTGGAATACTGGCATATTTAAAGCGACTGTCGAAAATTTCAATGATCACGAGTCCAATGAGGAGGGTGAACATAATATTCCATTTACCTGGTGCAAAAAAGTGGTAAGGTACTTGCGAAACAATACCGAATAAAAATAATCTCAGACCATATTTTTTCTTATCCGAGGTATAACGGTATCCCCTAGCTATGAGGAAAGCAAAAATCGGGAAAGATATGCGACCGATGACCCGAATCCAGATTTGAGTCGGAAAGAATAAATAGCCTATATGGTCTATAAGCATAGTGAGCATAGCAACAAATTTAAGAAAATCACCATTTCTGTTCATAAAATACCTCCGGTGAATGTGTTATAATACCATAGTAGCACAAATTGGAAGGGATGCTTTGATGGAAAAGAAGAAATCTTTTGTGTATATCCTGCATTGTGCTGACGATACTCTATATACGGGGTATACGACCGATTTAGATCGGCGATTAAAAGAGCATCAGATGGGCAGTAAAAAATGTAAATACACAATGGCAAAAATTCGAAGGCCAGTTGAGATGGTCAGCTCATGGGAAATAGAGGGTCCACGCGGACATGCCTTAAGGATCGAGGCCTTCATCAAAAAACTGTCTAAGAAAAAGAAGCAAGAACTCATCACATCACCAAACGTCTTAAAGGATTGGTTCTTTACACGTACAGGTGATACAATACTATGTGAAGAGATAAGTAAGACAAATATTAAGTAAACAAAGCGAATCTTGTCGAATTATGTCTAAAGCGGACAAAAAAAGGGCAGAATTTGCGAAATGCGTTCAGAATCACATTTGGAGGGTATATATGCGACAAAGCACTAAAAAGTACATTGCACTGGCAATTGTAGGTATTATGGTAATTTCATCACTGCTTACTATCGTTTCTGCAGGTCTTTACTTCTAAGTCGTTAAAATTGGAAACTTAGAAATAAGATCGTTTTAACATGTAATGACAAATTTGATTGACAATAAATGAGCAAGGAGGTCGGTAGCGTGTCGGTATTCTTTAGAAGGCTGATCGTACTGATCCTTTTCATAGCACTCGTTGGAACATTCTACTATTTTCAGTTTGTTGATGCTGAACCCGTACCTGAAACCTATACCTTTAGAGATGACTTCAAAGGGATAGATCGAGATTTCTGGTACATTGGAGAATGGCAGACCATGTTCACTGCATATGATAAGGTCTCGATTAAAAATGACATTTTAACAGCTGAAACTATGGAAACGGATAGAGGACCATTTTTGCTTTCAAAGCCGATTCCAGTTGAAGAAGGTGACGTGATCTCTATTAAACGTAGAGTGAAGCTTCACTATGCAAACGATAATTTTACTGGTGGTATGGCAATTGTCCAAACTTCAGACGATGAGCTTAAACCTATTGTAATGGGCAATAACTGGGGACGAAGTATTGGAGACGGTGTTGCACTTGTTGAGTACGTACACAGTTATAGCGAAGAGACTGAAAGACCCGGTAGAGATATTTTTAGAGTCATGGGACCAGCTTGGAAGACAGAAAATGCGTACGCAGTTCTTGAACCAACATACGATGACTGGATTGAAGAAGAACTTGTATTTGATACAAGGACAAACCAAATTTTATACAAGTTAGGTGGCAAAGAGTATAGAGTGAATGGTATGCCCATTACTCGACCTAGTATTCGCGTTTTTATGCATGCCTACGGCTGGCATACTGGCCACTACATGAAATTAGATTGGTTTGAAATAGAAGTGAAAAACATGCGTCTAGGCAGATAATCTAGAAGTGAAATCAACCCGTTGTGCATATCTGCGACGGGTTGTTCTTGTTTAAATTTAACGTCCTAATATTTTTAGATGCACTCAATTTGTGGACTCGAAAGAGTGATGGAGGTGTGACATGTTAGAGATATTTGATAAACAAATTCAACAAGTACCAATAAAAGCGTGGGTTGGAAAACGTGAAGATCTGGAGCATGGCTGCCTACATCAAGCTAGGAACATTAGCATGTTAGATTTTGTGCACAAGTGGGTGGCGCTTATGCCGGATACACACCAAGGATATGGTATGCCTATTGGTGGTGTTGCAGCGCTGATTGACCATGTAATCCCCAATGCTGTTGGGGTAGATATTGGGTGTGGTATGGTCTTCACACATACCAATGTGCCTCTTGGCCAGTTAACAGATGAAAAGTCAGAAGCAATAATTAAACGGATTATGGAAGAAATCCCGTTGGGTTTTAAACACCACGACGAGAAACAATCTAGTGAAGTCATTGAAAAGTTTTTAGAAAATGCGGACTATGATTACAGCAGAATTGGTAAACTATACCCTGAAATTGAAGCTTCGTGGTACCAAATTGGTACCCTGGGTGGTGGGAATCATTTTATAGAAATTCAAGCAGATGAAAATGATGAACTCGGTATTATGATCCACTCTGGTAGCCGAAACTTCGGATATAAAGTTGCAAATTATTTTAACGAAAAAGCTAAACACTACTGTAAAAAACATGGTGGCAATCAAGCGGCAAAACATCAGTTGGCCTACTTGCCTGTTGATTCTGAAGCGGGAAAAGATTATTTAGCATGGATGGCATTAGCCCTTGAATTCGCCCGTGAAAATAGAAGGGTCATGATGGATAAAGTAAAAGCCATTATTGAAGAGAGTTTTGACAATGTCATTTTTGACGAGACCATTAACGCCCACCATAATTATGCTTCTTTTGAAAATCATTATGGTAAAGACGTTTGGGTTCACCGAAAAGGTGCGATTCGTGCTGAAAAAGGTACCCTTGGCATAATTCCAGGAGCCATGGGAAATCCATCATATATTATTAGAGGTCTAGGCAACGACGAAAGCTTTCATTCATGTTCACATGGTGCAGGGCGCCATATGAGCCGAAAGGCTGCCATAAAGGCCTTTAAAAAAGATGATGTAATAAAAGATTTAGAGGAAAAAGGCATTCACGTGGGTGCACCTAGACAGAGTGTATTAACCGACGAAGCGCGTTTTGCATATAAGGACATCAAAGAAGTGATGAGACAACAAGTGAACTTGGCGGAAATTGTTAAGTCACTTAGAACACGACTGGTAGTAAAGGGGTAAGATGTGGCAACAATAACAAAAGTAGAAGTGCAAAAAAAGAACAAAGATAGATACTCCGTCTTCCTAGATGATGAGTTTGCATTTGGTGTCCATGTAGATGTTCTTGTGATGCATGGCCTGCGTAAAGGACTTGAGTTAGATAAAGACGAACTTGAAACACTCATTCATGATGAAAGTGTAAAAAAAGCAGTCCTTGCTGGAATCAAATACATTTCATACAAACAACGTACCAGCAAAGAAGTTGCAGACAAACTCAGAGACTTGGAACACACACCTGATCAAATAGAAGAAGCACTAGAAAAACTAAAGGAAATGGCTTTTTTGGATGATGAACGTTATGCAGAAGAGTTTGTAGATACAAGACAAATCCGTTATGGGCGTAAAAGAATATTTTTGGAGCTTAGAAAAAGAGGGATACCGGAACATATTGCAGAACACGCACTGAACACAGTTTTAGATGTGGATGCTGGATACGAAACGGCCCTTGAGATGGGACGAAAAAAGTATGCCCAGTGTGAAGGGCTTGAAGCTCAAAAGGCAGCTGCTCGAGTACAGGGAATGTTGCTTAGAAAAGGTTATAGTTATGATGTGGTTAATAGAATTATAAAAGAGCTGGGGATATTTAATAGATATTGATGAACCATAATCTCTTAAAATTAATATTTGAAGTAAGAAGACTTTGATATAATAAGCTCGGATAAAATTAAAAGACCGGATGAAATAATTTAAGTTGCAATATTTGTGGAGGCAATATGAATACAATTAAAAAAATAGCGCCGGGACTGATCGTGGTTCTGGCGATTGCTTTGTTATCAAAGGCCATAGATGGCTATCTCTCAACCTGGATTAAATTAGAGGCACTTACTATTGGAATTGTATTAGGTATGGTCTATGCCAATACAGTGGGTGTAAAAGACACTTTAAAGCCAGGCATTCAATATTCTTTAAAAAAACTATTAAAAGTTGGGATAGTTTTACTCGGATTTAAACTGAATTTCCAAGCTTTAATTGAACTTGGGCCTAAAATGTCGGCCGTTGTTATCCTCTACGTACCCCTGGTTTTATTTACAGCAGCATTTATTGGTAAGCGCATGGGTGTAGGTAATAAACTATCCATGTTGATTGGTGTAGGCTCATCTATTTGTGGTGCGTCGGCAATTGTTGCCATGGCACCAACCATCGATGCAGATGATGACGAAGCCATTATTGCTGTAGGTGTTGTTAGCCTTCTTGGAGCTGTGGGTGTACTTGCATACTCAGCATTTGCAGCGGTGTCAAATATGACGGATGTTCAGTACGGCATATGGTCTGGACTATCTCTACAAGGTGTAGCACATGCCTTAGCTGCGGCCTTTGCACGAGGAGATATTGCAGGAGAGATGGGAACCTTTATTAAAATGGAACGTGTTTTAATGTTGGTGCCAATGTCTGTAGTCTTAGGATCTATGTTTTCTAAAGGATCTGGAGAAAAGAAACGTGCTGCATTTCCGATGTACGTGCTTTACTTCATTATAGCTGGAGCAGTCGCATCAACAGGATGGATTCCTAGTTCAGTCCTTAAGATTCTTGGTAAAGGTTCAAGTTACCTTATTCTAATGGCCATGATCGGTATGGGGCTGATGGTTGACTTTGCAAGCCTGCGTTCAAAAGGTGCAAAAGCACTGGTAATGGGGAGTGGCTTGTTTGCGGGAATCATTGTTCTAACTTTTACAGTAGTAACTGTTCTTTTTTAGAAAGGTTTATTTAATACAACTTAACTTTGAATATTAGAGTCATTTAGTGACTTTAAAATGAGTTATTGGAGTTATTTCACACGTGTATCCAAGAGCATCCATCTTAGGATAACTTATAATAAAAAACCAAAACACCTTATACCTGTACAATGATATGCTCCCTTAATAGTAGACAGTTGAAATATAAAACTGTTTACTATTAAGGGAGCATTTTAAATACATGTATAGGGTGCTTTTTTTAAAGACCAAAAGCATCTTTCATAGTATTATATTTATCTTTAACTTCGTTGACAGCCTTGTCCACATCGTCTTTGTTGTACTTGCTTAGATCTGGACGGTCTTTTTCTTTTTTATTGCTTTTGTTTCCTTTCTTTTTTGCTTTCTTTTTATTTTTAGCATCCACAGCCATTTTAGTACCTTTTCCAATAAGAGCGGCTTTATCCTCATCCATTCCCATCTCAATGGCAGACTGTTCTGCCATGGCGCCATACGCGTTTGCTTTGGCACCAGCTAATGAGTCACCTCGTGCGAGCGAAGCAACTCCAGCACTTGCACCTGCGGCACCGATATTACATGCATAGTCTGGATACCCCATGTTTTTCATATTTTCTTTAGTGTAAGCCCCAGCCATATCCCCAGCAACTTGGTCAAATGACTTTCCTTCTTTATAAGCTTTAACACCTGCATCGATAGACTTAGTAACTTCATTGATTTTGTTTTGAGCCATTTCTTCAATATCGTCAACGAGGGCATTTGTTGAGTCTTTTAGGATATCACCGGGAGAATCACCGTTCACAACACCTTTAATTGCCACTGCGGCAAAGTTGTCCGTGAGTTTTGAGGTGTCTACATTGGCAAATGTTTGATTAATAAGTTTATCTTTGGTCATGTCATAGTCAAGACCTGCAAGGTCAAAGAAGGGTTCAGCCACTGTGTCGACTACATCTTCTAAAGCATCAAGAAGTCCAAACATAGATGACTTTTTATCATCATCTTCATCTTTATCCTTTTCATTCTTTTTTGGTGGAGGTGCAACCGGTCTAGCATCTTCTGGACTCGCTGGTGGTGTTGGAGGAGCGTCCATGGGAATATTTAAACCTGAATGAACCAGTTCCAAACTTTCCATAACAATTTCTGAGCCAAGGGCACTGAGTGGGTCACTTTGAAACTTAACTGGATAAGCATCATTAAAATTCCAACGGACAAGTTCTTTGTTTTTGGAATCCAGAAGGACCACCGAACCTGACTTTAACTCAATCTGTCCTTGTTTAATTTTTTTGTACCAGTCCAGCAAACTTTTGTCCAGAAAGCCTCTTATTAAAGTGAGATTTTCATGTTTATATCCAGCTGCAAAGGTGTGAGCATAGGCATTTATACCACCTTCTTGATATTCAAAAGTGTTCATAGACGTGGAAAAGCCTTTTATCTCTGAAAAGCCGCCAACTTGGATGCCATCGATTTCTATTTTGAACCTGTAATTTCCTATAGGCATGGTTGGTCATCCTTTCTTCTTTACAGTATATATAAACAGATTAGGGGTTCATCCCATAAGTTGTGTTAGATGTTTGTGTTATATCACTTTTAAATGCCGTTAAACATAAAAAGAGTAATCTCTATCGTTTGTTAGAGATTACTCTTTGAATAATGTTACACATGTCGTAAGAATCCCCGTTCCAAACAAACTGGAAGCGAAAGTTCTTTAAGTCCATTTTCAAATTCAATTCTTATTATATGTTCGTTAAGGTCTTCAATTTGACCTGTTCCAAAACGGGTGTGTTCAATCAAATCTCCGATTTTAAAATCAACTTCTTTTAAGGGGTGCCCCTGTGTTTCAGTAGACTTATGTGTGATTACATCCAGTTCACCAGTGCCACCAACTTCATCAATGAAAGAGGACGGTTTAACGTACTTCCCACCTTTGAACTTGGTTGTGAGAATTTCTAGATTTGATTTAGCGCGACTCATAGCCACATAAAAGAGACGACGCTCTTCTTCAATGCCATGAAGGTCCCCTTTTGTGGACTGTTCTGTGGATTTCTTTGAAGGAAAGACCCCGTCATCCACATCCACAATAAAGACATTGTCATATTCAAGACCTTTTGATGCATGAATGGTCGAAAGTCTTAAATCAGAGGTTGTTCTTGAAGCTTCTTGCATCACTTTGGTTAGTGACTTTATTCTATCCATAAAATCGACTATTGAGCTTGTATGTCGAGCTACAGCTTTTAGAACCGACAAGAGATTGCGCAGGGTTTCAAAGTGGTAGCCAAGGCGTTTAGAATTTTCTTCGAGATATTCTAGGTAACCCAGTTCCGTTTCTATAAAGTTTATAGCCAAATGGGGTGCCAAATGGGGAAGGGATTCAAATCGGTCTGCAAGACCTCCCCAAGTTGTACGTTGTATAGGTTTTATTGTGGGAATACTAAGCAGTGTGTCAAACACTTTACGATCCCTTTGATTGCTCCTTACATAATTAAGGGCATCCCTTGAAATATAGCCATTCATTTTGAAACATATGCGTTCAAAGGCCTCTAAGTCTTGTGGTACTAAAGCAAGATTCATAAAGGCATAAATATCTTTTACAAGCCAATGTCTAAGTAAACTGTGGCCAGGATCTTTAACTGTAAAGCTTTTGCCTTGCCGATCAAGGGCGTCAACAATGGAAAGGGCTGAAATATTGTTTCGGTATAAAACAGCAGTGGTTCCATCTTCGGCATAAGTAGCCATATAATCATTTCTATCTTCAAGGGTATCAAAGAGCCTGTGCCTTACCGGTGTCCCCGAAGCATCACCGGACTGGAAAGCCTTGTTGTAACGGTTTTCATTGTGTTTAATGATGTGTGCACAACTTGAGACAATCTCTGCTGAACATCTGTAGTTACGTGAAAGATAGTATATTTTTCCCTGAGGGTATATTTTGTTGAAGTTGAGCAAGTACTCCGGATACGCTCCTCTAAAACCATAAATACTCTGGTCATCGTCTGCAACCATAAATATATTTTTCTCATTACCACCAATGAGTTTAATGATTTCGTGTTGGATAAGGGACGTATCTTGTGACTCATCAACCTGTATATATGCAAACTTACTTTGGTAGTAAGCTCGTGTTTTTTCATGTTGTTTTAAGATTTGATAGGCCATGGTTAACATGTCATCAAAATCTATCAGATTTTTCCTATCTTTTTCAGATTCATACGCTTTAAACATGTCTGCGAACCGGGGCATGGTTATGCCGTGTTTGCTGGCTTCATTTGGATTTAACATCATGTTTTTGGTGTAACCAATACCGCTTGAAAGCTCTTCGAACTTGTCATCTGTTAAAAACTCATTGGTATATTTTTTATAAATACCAGACAACAACATGCGCTTGGAAACAGGCCCGCCAGAATCTTCAATTAACTGATAGGTTTTGTTAAAGTGTTTTCCATAGGCTTTGACAATGCCATAGGCAAATCGGTGGATGGTAGAAAAATTTACCCTGTAAGGATAATGTTTATAAAAGACATCCTGATAACGCTGGTTCATGTCCAGTGCAGCTGCCTTAGAAAAGGTAACTGTAAGAATTTTTTGTGGAGGTATTTTCATAGTTTCAATTAAATAAACGGTACGGCAAAGTAGCAGTGTGGTTTTACCACTGCCAGGAACAGCTAATGTTAAAGCAGGACCAGAGCCATGAGTTGCAGCAGATGCCTGCTCATCGCTGAGTCTTAATTTTGTTTGTTGAATCAATGAATCAATAAATGCCATAATACCCCTCCGTTCATAAAGTATACCACGGGTGTCAAGGGAGATGGTAAAAATTAACTATTGTGCAAAGCGGATATTATAGTGTTTAAAAATGCAGTGAAGTGAACGATTTTGAACGGAATGTAACAAAGAATAGTTTGAATATTTCATACATTCAAAGGACTTCTTAACTCTTGGTAATAAATGAGCACTTTGTACTTTCGTATGCTATAATCTTCCTGATATTGAAGCACGACATGCACAGCTTTTAAGTGAAAGAATATTCAGACTATGCATTTCATCAGAGATAAAAATCTGTTCAAATAAAGCAAATAAGAACAGGCATATGAAATGTAATTATACTACTATATAAAGAGAGTAAATTGAGTAAATGGTTAGGCAGTGAAGATGCAAGATAGTTAGGAGGCATCTGATGGGTACATTTTCAAAAGGAATATTTGCAGGCCTGGTGATTGCCGTTCTAATAGGCTTCATGGCAGCAACATTTATGACAGAACTCCCGGCTGAGGGTGCACAAGCGCCAGAGTATCAGCCAGTGGAGATGAGTATGCATTATAAGGAACTCGTTGCGTATGATGAAGCCCTTATGATTAACGGAAAAATCTTTATCGATGCGGGCCAAATGGCACTTCTGCTCGAAAAAGATGTAGACTGGAACAAAGAAAAAAGCAGACTCCTTATCAATGACCGTCCAGAGGACATTGTTAAGATGAATTATTTAAAAGACTATCCATGGCCAAGATATGAGCAAATTGGTGACGCCTTTTCAAACCACTTTTTTAGTGCATCTTGGATCTATGGCGAGTATGGTGCAGTTAAGACTGTAACCTTTACAGGTCGCGACATGCAGGACCAATTACACGAGTTCAGATTTGCCCTATTTGACGATGGCTCAATCGAAATTGAAAATTACCGAGTAAATGCCCAAGACATGCCATCTGCGGTTTTAGAACAAACCTTGATGAAAGTGTATGGAATTCAGGCTGAATAAGTTCAAAACAGGTGTTTACAACTTATTTATATTGTAATAATATAATTGAAGGATATTGACAATAAGCCAATGGTGTATTCCATTGGTTTTTCCTTGTCTTAAACATAACTCGGGTTATTCATGAAATTTACCCACGATTTGCGGTGTTTATTGCTTGTCTTGTCTCCATAGATTTGTCACAGTACCTCTTGTGTACGCTGACAAATCGCTGAAATCAAGCCATTCCAAAATACTTGCAACTCGTAAGTAAATTGCATGAATAAAACGAGTAAAACTCGGAGGATTCATTTAATACTCAAGATATGCAGTGTTTAATGGACTGAATTGTATCTCGTAAGCAAATTTCATGAATAAACCGAGTATAACCCATCGGGTATTATATAACTCGTGTTCATCGTATGGTTGAGTTAAATCTGAAAAACTCAAATAATGAATCGTATGAACACGTTACTAAAAAGTAGGAGGAATTAACATGAGTCACGAACTATTAAAGACGGAAAAGAATGTTGCTACACTTAGCATCACTGTTCCTGCTGGCGATTTTGAAGCTGCAGTACAGAAAACTTATATGAAGGAACGCGGTAAGTTTAATCTTCAAGGATTCAGAAAAGGTAAAGCACCTAGAAAGATCATTGAAATGAACTACGGCGAAGGTGTATTCTTTGATGGCGCTCTAGATGTGGCACTATCTCCAGCATACGCTAAGGCTATTGAAGAACTAAAAATTGAGCCTGTTGCTCGCCCTGATATCGATATCAAGGAAATTGGCAAAGGCAAAGACCTAGTTTTCGAAGCAGTTGTAGCTGTTAAGCCAGAAGTAACAATTGGCGACTACAAGGGTCTAGAAGTTGAAGCGGTTAAAGCTGAAGTTTCTGAAGAAGATCTAGCTACAGAGCTAAAGAAGCAACAAGAAATGAACGGTCGTCTAGTAGCTGTAGAAGATAGAGCTATTGAAGATGGCGATACTGCAATCATCGATTTTGAAGGTTTTGTTGCTGATGAAGCTTTCGAAGGTGGCAAAGGTGAAAACCACAACCTAGTAATCGGTTCTGGTTCATTTATCCCTGGTTTCGAAGAACAACTTATCGGTAAAAACGTAGGTGAAAACCTAGAAGTTAACGTTACTTTCCCTGAGCCATACCAATCTGCAGAACTTGCTGGTAAAGACGCAGTGTTTAAAGTAGAAGTAAAGGGTATAAAAGTAAAAGAACTTCCAGAACTAGATGACGAGTTCGCTAAAGATACATCTGAGTTTGATACAATCGAAGAACTAAAGAACGATATCAAAGCTAAGATGGAAGAATCAGCGAAGAGCCAATCTGAAGCTGCTACACGTGACCGCGTAATCGACGCAGTTGTTGCTAACATGACTGCTGAAATTCCTGATCAAATGGTAGAAGCTGAAATCGATGGTATGCTACAAGATTTCGAATACCAGTTACGTTACCAAGGTCTTGACCTAGAAAAGTACCTTGAGTTTACTGGTTCTAATATGCAGACAATGCGTGAAACAATGCAAGATGATGCACTTGTACGCGTTAAAACATCTTTAACTCTGGAAACAATCTCTAAGAAGGAAAACATTGAAGTTACAGACGAAGATCTAGAGAAAGAATTCGAGAGACTAGCTGAGCAGCAAGGTCAAGCTATTGAAGAAGTTAAGAAAATGTTCGGTACTCAAACTGAGTACATGAAAGCTTCTATCGAAACTAGAAAAACTGTGGACTTCCTTGTTGAAAACACAAAACTAGTATAAGACGATTGGAGGGAGTGCATATGGCTTTAGTACCTTACGTAGTAGAGCAAACAAGTCGCGGCGAAAGGTCGTACGACATTTATTCAAGACTCCTAAAAGACAGAATTATTTTTATCGGTGATGAAATCAACGATCAAACAGCAAGTGTGGTTGTTGCCCAGCTTCTATTCCTTGAAGCGGACGACCCGGACAGAGACATCAGTGTTTACATTAACAGCCCAGGTGGTTCAATCACTGCGGGTATGGCAATTTATGACACGATGCAGTACATTAAGCCAGATGTATCTACAATCTGTGTAGGTATGGCAGCCAGTATGGGTGCTTTCCTTCTTACAGCAGGTGCAAAAGGTAAACGTTACGCTCTTCCAAATGCTGAAGTGATGATTCACCAGCCACTGGGTGGAACTAGAGGTCAGGCAACTGACATCAAGATTCACGCGGAGCGTATTCTAAGAATGCGTGATAAGCTGAACCGTATTATGAGTGAAGCATCGGGTCAACCTCTAGAAAGACTAGAAAAAGACACGGATCGTGACAACTTTATGAGTGCGGAAGAAGCGGTGGAATACGGACTGATCGATAAAGTGATCGAGTCTCGTAAATAGAAACGAGGTAGGATATGTCCAAATACGATGACAAAAGACAACTCCAGTGTTCTTTCTGTGGCAAGTCACAGGATCAGGTCAAAAGACTGATCGCTGGTCCAAATGTCTACATCTGTGATGAGTGTGTTGCCCTTTGCAATGAAATCATCTCAGAAGAAATTCATGATCATCATGATTTGGATCTGACTGACCTGCCAAAACCGGCAGAGATCTTTGCCATCCTGAACGATTATGTAATTGGTCAGGATCGTGCTAAGAAGACGCTTTCAGTAGCGGTTTATAATCACTACAAGCGTATTCATACAGATACTCACCATGATGACGATATTGAACTTCAGAAATCTAATATACTCATGATGGGTCCTACAGGCTCGGGTAAAACCCTGTTGGCTCAAACTCTAGCGAAAATCCTTAACGTTCCATTTGCTATTGCAGATGCAACTGCTCTTACTGAAGCAGGGTACGTAGGGGAAGACGTTGAAAATATCCTTCTAAAGCTTATCCAAGCAGCAGATTATGATATTGAAAGAGCTCAAAAGGGCATTATCTACGTCGATGAAATCGATAAGATCGCTCGTAAGTCAGATAACCCATCGATCACGAGAGATGTCAGCGGCGAAGGCGTTCAGCAGGCACTTCTTAAGATCATTGAAGGTACAGTAGCAAGCGTTCCACCTCAAGGCGGACGTAAACATCCACATCAAGAGTTCCTACAGATTGATACGAAAAATGTTCTATTCATCTGTGGTGGCGCATTTGATGGGATCGAGAAGATCATCTCTAAGCGTACAGGCAAAAAGGCGATGGGCTTCGGTGCTGAACTTCAAACAAAAGAGAAGAAGGAGATTGGTGTTCTTCTAGAACAACTTGAAACTCAAGATCTTCTCAAATTTGGTCTGATTCCAGAGTTCGTTGGTCGTGTTCCTGTGAATGTTTCACTACATGAACTTGACGAAGACGCTCTGATGAAGATTCTAAGTGAACCTAAAAACGCTTTAGTTAAGCAGTACAAGAGACTATTTGAGATTGACGGCGTAGAGCTGGAATTTGAAGAAGACTCTCTAAAAGCTGTTGCTAAACTAGCTATTGAGCGTAAAACAGGTGCACGTGGTCTTCGTTCTATCGTAGAAGGTACGATGCTTGAGATCATGTTTGATATTCCTTCTCGTGACGACATTAAAAAATGTATCGTGACAAAGGAAACCATTGAACGTAATCAACAGCCAACACTTGTCCTTGCTGAGTCTAATAAACTTAAGAAAAAGGACGAGGTTGAGGAAGAATCAGCTTCATAATAATTATAGAATCAGGAGTGCAATCTTAACAGATTGTACTCCTTTTGTTTTTTTGGGTGGGCAGAGTTTAGGTTGGGATTGGAATGCATGTATAATACGGAATACTTACATTTGGCGCGGTGCGGTTCATCAAGTGCAATTTCTGATAGATTGGGCGGGATTCAAACTCGCTTTGCTCAGACAGCGAATCCCTTAATCCCAATCCATCAGAAATTCCAATTGTGAACCGACATCCGCTTAAATGAGGTATTCCTCCTTATACATGCATTCCAATCCAATTAAAAACTCCTTAAAACCCAAAAACGAAAGTCAAAATCAAGGTCAAAGGATTTTGAGTCTCAAGTCGACTCGGGTGTGATCGTAGGAGTGATTTTTTTTTGTAAGGGGCGGGTTTAAAGGTCAAGTTCACGGTGAAGACTGAGTATTCTGGGAGGAGATTGTCTAGTATATTTGATGAAGTGTTTGAAGGCTCTGGTAAGTGTATTTTATGAAAATTAGTGTTGTAGGAGCTCTATACCTAAGTGTAATTGACTATTAAATCACAAAAACCTATGTTTAATTAGCTTTATATATGGCTTAATTGTGAATATCCCGTGAATAAATCCCAAAATCCCCTACTTAAGCTTGCTAAACTGCTATTAAATGAGTATAATTTAGCTAGTTTCCATCAAAAATGGGGTTTAAAAGCTTAAAATTGGTGAATATTTAGCTTGAAGTGCCTATTTTGGTGTATGAATGAAGTAAGTAGAGTAGACTTGGAATAGAAAAATTAGAGTCCAAGTTGATGAAGGAGATGAGAACATGGGTCAAGATATTAAGAAGTATGTTGAAATGCCCCTGATTCCTCTAAGAGGTCTTTCTGTTTTTCCATATATGGTTTTACACTTTGATGTCGGGAGGGATCGTTCGATCAAAGCTTTAGAGGAAGCGATGATCAAAGATCAGAAGATCTTTCTAACGACGCAGATGGATATTGATGTAGATTTACCTGAAGAAGGTGACTTTTACGAAATCGGTACGATCTGTAAAATCAAACAAATGCTGAAACTACCTGGGGACGCCATTCGTGTCCTTGTTGAAGGTCTAAGCCGTGCAAAAATTGAAGAAATTATTCAAGACGAACCTTACTTTAAAGCATCTATCCAAGTCTTTGATGAAGAAGATGCAAAAGATAAAGAGACTGAAGCTTTAATGCGTGCGTGTGTAAATGCATTTGAGCGTTATATTTCAGTAAGCAATAGAGTGTCTCCTGACGTTATGGTTTCTGTTTCTACTATCGAACAGCCAGGGCGTTTTGCAGATACACTGGCTTCTCATATGGTTCTTAAAACGGAACAAAAACAAGTCATTATTGAGGCAGTTACTGCAAAAGAACGTCTTGAAGTGATTTATGAAATGCTACTGAGTGAAATTGAAATCCTTGAAGTTGAAAAAGACATCAACGAGAAGGTACGTAGCCAAATTAACCAACTGCAAAAAGAATACTACCTTCGTGAGCAGTTAAAAGTCATTCGTGAAGAACTGGGTGAAGACCATACTGGAGACTCCGAAATTGACGAAATGAAGGGTAAACTTAAGAAGCTAAAAACATCTAAAAAGGTTAAAGAGAAGATTGGCAAAGAAATTGATCGTCTATCTAAGATGTCGCCATCTTCAGCTGAATCTAATGTCATTAGAACTTATGTAAATACGATTTTAGAACTGCCTTGGAACAAACACACGAAGGATACCCTTGACCTTACAAAGGCAAGACAAATTCTAGATGAAGACCACCACGGTCTAAAATCTGTAAAAGAACGTGTGCTTGAATATCTTGCTATTCGTGAGTTAACTCAAAGCATGAAAGGGCCTATCATTTGCTTAGTTGGACCTCCTGGTGTTGGTAAAACATCGATTGCCAAGTCCATTGCCCGTTCATTAAATAGAAACTTTGTACGTATGTCTCTTGGTGGTGTGCGTGACGAAGCTGAAATCCGTGGTCACAGAAGAACATACATCGGAGCAATTCCTGGTCGTATCATCAATGGTATTAAAGAGGGTGGCACAAAGAACCCAGTTTTCCTATTTGATGAAATCGACAAACTTGCAAGTGACTTCCGTGGTGACCCAGCGTCAGCACTGCTTGAAGTACTTGATCCAGAGCAAAACAAAGACTTTAAAGACCACTACCTAGAAGTACCATTTGACTTGTCTAAGGTCCTATTTGTAACAACTGCAAATAGCCTGAACACAATTCCAAGACCACTTCTAGATCGTATGGAAGTTATCCGTATTAGTGGTTACACTGAAGAAGAAAAACTACAGATTGCTAAGAAGTACCTAGTGCCTAAGCAACTAAAGGAACACGGTTTAACTTCAGAAAACCTACAATTATCTGACTCAACACTACGTGCGATTATTAATAATTACACAAGAGAGTCTGGTGTACGTGAGCTTGAAAGACAAATCGCTTCGGTTTGCCGTAAAGCTGCAACACGTATTGTAGAAGAAAAGGTAAGCTCTGTTCGTTTTAACACAACGAACTTAAATAAAGCCCTTGGTATTTCAAAATACCGTCATGATGTTATTCATGAAGAAGACCAAGTGGGTATTGTTACAGGTCTGGCTTGGACAGCTGTAGGTGGAGAAACGCTTTCTATTGAAGTGACACCTATGAAGGGGAAAGGCCAACTTGTGTTAACTGGTCAAATGGGTAATGTAATGAAGGAGTCTGCACGTGCAGGTATTTCTTACATCCGTTCGATTTCAGAGAATTATGATACACCTGAAGACTTCCATGAAAAGATGGATATTCATATTCATATTCCAGAGGGAGCAATTCCAAAAGACGGCCCATCAGCAGGGATTACCATGGCAACCGCTGTTTTATCAGCACTAACGGGTTTACCTGTTAACCGTGAAGTGGCTATGACTGGTGAGATCACACTTAGAGGTAGAGTGCTACCAATTGGTGGGTTA
>Ga0209379_10000182_pt1 | contig 71011 bp, 50 predicted proteins | sample tdDd001_FD_187124 | JGI IMG/M metagenome (GOLD analysis project Ga0209379, IMG submission 187124) | Marine sediment microbial communities from the Atlantic coast under amendment with organic carbon and nitrate - tdDd00.1 (SPAdes)... | ecosystem: Environmental > Aquatic > Marine > Coastal >... | reverse complement strand
AGAAGAGAAATAAGATGATGATCAATGAGTGATTCATAATTTAATCATTCATTGTTAATTGCATAAATAGAATCATGTATTGAGTCTCCCGTTCCCATTCCGAAACTATCGGATGGGAACGGGAGACCATTTATGAAATAACAAATTTACTAAAGCCCATGTCTGTAATTTACATACTCGATTTGGTTGGAACCCTGGTGTTTGCCATAAGTGGAACGCTTTCGGCAGCCAATAAGAAACTCGATTTGTTTGGTGCCTATTTCACTGGTTTTATAACAGCCATAGGTGGCGGGACGCTTCGGGATATTATTTTGGGGGATTTTCCTGTGGCCTGGGTTTCTGATTTGAACTATTTGCTTGTCATTACCATTGGGGTAATTGCAACCTTTTTATTTAAGGATATGATTATGCAGTTGAAGCGCACGCTTTTTCTTTTCGATACGATTGGAATAGGTGTCTTTACAATAATTGGTATCGAGAAAGCTTTGTCATTGTCGATTCATCCCGTATTGGCAGTAATAATGGGCTTGTTTTCTGCGGTGATGGGTGGGGTGATTCGTGATACTTTATGTAACGATATTCCTTTGATTTTCCGTAAGGAAATCTATGCCGTAGCGTGTATAATAGGTGGTTTGTTGTTTTTGTTTTTGAAATATTTGCAGGTTGATCCTACTGTCAATCTTTTTGTAACCGTTACGTGTATTATTGCGTTCAGACTCATCTGTATACGATACAAATTGACACTGCCTGTGATGAAATATTAGGATTTAAAATCTTTCAAATATAAAACGAGTCCCCGAGGACTCGTTTTTTTTATAGGTGTCAGCTCATTGAAATGAGATTGTCGAGATCGAGATATTTCCCCGCATCCTTCCCAAAAGATTCCACATCTTTGTCGGTGATGCGATAGGTGCACTTTTCACCATAGGTTCCTGAGAAAAGAATTTGCATCTCCTTATCCTCTTCATCCTGCATAATAATACCATAGAGATTCTCGTGAACCTTACGCTTCTTAAGATCCTCATGACAAGAAGGACAAGACATACTTATTTTCTCACCCTCTTCGATATTAAAACTAGGGTGTTTAATAACTTCATAGTCGCCGAGTTTCATACTGAAAAGTAGAATTCCCCTTTCTTTTTTCTTATTTTTTGCAGCAATAATAATTTTATCGCCAACATTTAAAAAGCTTCGGCAGTGTGGACAAAGGTAATTCGCTTTCATAAGGCTTAGTTTTAAGTTATAAAATGATAGTTTGCTGCTTTTTTTTTAATAGTTATGAATTCTATAAAAAAGATAAGGCGAAAAAAGCAGAAAGTCAATAATAATTGGTCTTCAATATTTTCGATCGTTTTTTGTTCCGGTAACTTTGCTTGAAGTCTATTTGACAATTCTCATGAATAAGCTCAGTATAAATTTTCAAAATTTTAATTATTCATCTATATTTGGAAGAATCAAATCTGTCCATTAATTCATTCAAATGCATAAACTCATCCCCTCAATCATTACTTGGTTGGCAAGATTCCTGGGTGTATTCTTATTCCTTTTTTTTGCCTGGTTTGCCATTGAGTTTGGTATTGATGACCCTAATAAAATGAGTCCTCAGTTGATAAGGCTCTTTTATACTCACATGATTATGATGCTTGCATTGGTAATTGTCTGGCGATTTGAATTGTTGGGAGGGGCAATTCTGGTGATTGGTTATAGCTACTTTTCATTTGTGAATCACACTTTCTGGACAAATCCGATTTATCCAATTTTCTTTTTTATAGGTATCCTACATCTAATATCCTGGACATTTAGATATGGAAAGAAGCTTATTAAGGGCGGTTTTTTAGGTCAATATTTACTTCGATAGCAGATTGAAAGTCACTTTTCTATCACTTCTGTTCTTTATCACTCTCTAAATGAGGATTCAAGTTTGCTTTAACATTTTAGGATAAATTGTAAAATTTAGCTGCAAGCTTCCCATTTTTTTCTAATTTTGATCGATTAAATACTAAAAACAACATTAATATACGAGCATGTTAAATATAGCATTATTTGGCCCTCCGGGTGCAGGTAAGGGAACTCAATCTAAGATGCTGGTTGAGAAATACAACCTGGCTTACATTTCTACCGGTGATATTTTACGAGCAGAAATTGCTGAAGGAACAGAATTAGGTCTTCAGGCTAAGGATATCATTAAAAAAGGGGGCTTGGTTCCTGACGAAATCATCGTTCAAATTATTGAGGAGAAAATTACGTCTCATAACGATGTGAATGGTTTTTTATTTGATGGTTTTCCACGTACAACTGTCCAGGCATATATTCTTGAAGGCTTATTGCTGAAACTGAATACTAAGCTCGACTGTATGTTGAGTTTGGAAGTGCCTAATGAGGAATTGAAAAGTCGTCTTCTTAAGCGTGCTGAAACTGAAAATCGATCTGATGATGCGGAAGATGTTATTAATGTCCGTTTAGAAGAGTATGAAACTAAAACGACGCCTGTTGCCGAATTCTATAAAGAGAAAGATATCTATCATCCAATTGAAGGCTTGGGAGAGATCGACGAAATTTTTGGACGTTTAACCTCAGTCGTTGATCAAACGCTTGAGCGTTCATGGATCAATATTGTCTTATTAGGCCCTCCGGGATCCGGCAAAGGAACCCAGGGACGTATGTTGGCTAAGAAATTTAACCTGGTTTATATTTCTACCGGTCACATGATGCGTCAGGAGATTAAGAAAGGAACCGAAATGGGAATCAGCGCCAAGGAGTATATCGAAAAAGGAGATATTGTTCCTGATGAGATTGCAATTAAGCTGATCGAGCGCCAAATTAAAACGCATCCCGATGCCAATGGTTTTATTTTCAAAGGATTCCCGAGAACGATCGTTCAAGCCTATATTCTTGATGGTTTATTAAGAAAACAGCAATCGACAATAACGACAGCTCTCGATCTTAAGGTGTCAACTTTGGAATCAATTAAGCGTTTGGCTGCACGAGGAAAAACCTTTAGCCGCAGAGCATACGATGCTGATACCGATATTATTATTCATCGCTTGGAACAGCACGAAAGGCGCAGTTCTAAAGTGAGTGAGTACTACTCCAAACAAAACAAAATTGAAGTCGTTAACGGAGTTGGAAGTGAAGAATCGATTTTTGAAGATCTTTGCCAGGCAGTAAGTCATGCTTTCAAGAGTATTCGATAAAAACATTTTATATAAAGAAAATCCTGATTCTTATGAGTCAGGATTTTTTCTTTTTAAATTCAATGAGTTCTATGGGAGCCCCCTTGTGTTTAATCATGGCAACTCTTACATCATCCATAGGAGAATTTGGAGCTGCCAGAATTTCAAACTCATGTCGTTCAAGTTCACCATCTAAATCTTCCACTTCAAAAGCTAAATGAGGAACAGTTTGGATAAGCTTATCCATAGGGCTGTCAGCCTCAAATCGCATCCACTCCACACCAAATGGACTATCAGGGAAACCTGAGATGTAGAATTTGAATTGTGGCAGATAGCGTTCGTTTGGCATGACACTGGAGGTAGGAACACCCAGGTGATGGTATTTCCAACCCCATTTTTCTGTCGCATCAGGTAATTCGTGCTCTCTTCTATTCATTAATTTGTTGTTCATTGGGTAAAGTCTTGTTCAGTTATTCATTATCTAATAATCGCTACATCACCACATCCTCACATCCTCACATCCTCACATCACCACATCCTCATATCAACACATTATCAAATCCATTACTCAATTTTTACTATTCTGATCTTATCGATAAGGGCTTCTGTGTTCTTGATATTTTTGTTCTCGTTAAAGCTTTCCAATTTCAAGCTTAAACTGGTTGTGCCTTTCTTCAATCGGATCTTAATCGGATTGGTGTAGCCCCAATCAGTCCAATTGTCAATCCCGCGTTGAGGAAAAACCACGGCACCCAAAAAATCGTTTGAAACCCAAAGGCTTCGTGTTGCACACTGGTTGTTGCTGGTTAATGATCCATTGCCATTCGCGTATTTAAAATCGATATAATAATCGCCTGCTTCTTTTACTCTAAGTTTAAAAATGAAGTTCGGGTTGATTTTTTGACTGAGCTCCACATATGATTTCTTTTGAGTGGTGAACCATTCAGACTCTATTATTTGAGACTTTTCATTTGGATAGAAGAAAAGTGGTGCACTTAGAAATGATTTTTGTTTGTCTTTGCCTATACTTTCTATTTGATATTTACAATTATATTGAATTGCAGGTAGGGAATAAGAACTGTCTCTCGTTTCTTCAATGACTTCACCATTACGGAATATCCTGTATTTCTTAACTTCGGTATTATGATGCCAAACCAGGCTCGAATCTTTAAGTTCGACATGAGGCGTTTCAGGTGAATAAGTATTTTGTCTGACCTTAATTTTTGACTTGTAAGATAAACTGTTGTTCATCTCGATAACAATTTTGTGGTGACCCTTTAAAAGTCCTGATATCACGTTTTCATTTAAAGGAAAACTATCAATCATGAAGGATCTGATTTGATTACCGAACCCCAATACCTTTATATCCAGCGTTGAATTGTGGTATTTTAAGTTCTTTATATTCATCTCACCCTTGAATTCTCTTGGGATGTAGGGGTTTATCTGCAGATGCTCAGCTTTGTAGTTCAGACCAAACAGAACTCTGTAAACACTTGATAAGGAGCCAGCCACGCTCCATAGTTGACGATTGGAATTAATTGCTGTTCCATTAAAATCACCAGTTTCCCCTACCATATTTTCTTTGTTTGTAAGAAAAAGTGCGGAAGATCGGATCAAGGAAGCTAAACCATGTTTGACAGATTCGTCGTTGTTTGTTTTCGTCGATGCCCAATTCCAATAGGCCTGAACAAAAGGCCAGATACCGTTGTTGTGATAGGGGGGGATATCAGGGATTTGGGGATAGATGCAAGGTACGCCATAAGGGAGTTGCACGGTGTTATTAATAATTTGTTTTTTTTGTTCTTCATCAGCAATATCGAAAAGGATGCAAAGACTTTGGCCTAAATTTTCCATACGATCGGATACGGCTGGAGAGAAGGCATCATATTTGAAATGGGCGTAATGCTGTTTATCCTTTAGCCATAGTTTTTCATTGATACTCTTCTTTAAAGCTTCAGATAAATGCTCGTATTTTTGAGTATCGTGATTTAAAATCTCACCCATTTTGGATAATACGACCAAATTTTGGTAATGCACTGCCTGGGTACTTAAAGAGAAAGAGCTATAAATATCTTTGGGATCCATCCATTCAGGATAGCTTTGTTCACGCCAATCGAGAAAGGATGATTCGCCATTAAAAAGGTGTTCGTTGTAGTCCCAGACCACATTCAGGTCGGCCTCAGTGGATTTCTTAATAATTGCATAAGCCTTCTTTAACCAGGATAGATCACCCGTACTGAGGTATATTTCCCAGGCCGCAGCTGACCAGATCATTCTATCAGAGCTAATTGGCCAGGAACCACCTGTTCCTGTATCCTGAATGATTTTACCATCCTTAACTTTATGTAATAAGCTTCTTTTAGAGATCTCAGGATTTGTAATGGCCAGGGCCAGAATCACGCTGTAACTGATATCACGAGTCCATACACCTTTCCATTTTTCACCTGTATCAAATAAGTTGTCCTTATTGATATTAAGTTCCAACTCCTCCAATGCCATATTATACAGGGCATTTAGAATAAGATAATCAGATTCAAACTCAGGATAGCTTGAAATATCTTTAGAGAGTCGCCAATGTGAGGTGTCTTTTACAGTTTTAGAGCTATCTACCGGATAATTGGAAATAATGTGGCTGGAGCTCAGGGCTTTTGCATAAAATTCGTTTTGCTTCACTTCATCAGCATACACTTTATATTCTACGGATCGAAACAGGCTGATCCGATTAAAATCACAACTACCAATTAGTAAGAAACAGATAGCTATGGTTAGGTATATAAGAAATGAGGGACGTTGTTTCATAGTTTACTTTTAGTCTAAGTTTAAAGATAAGTGAAAATGATGAGCAAAAAAACTGTTTTGAATCATGAAGGGAGGATGAATTGAACTTTGTATTGTTAGATTGTTCCTGCCATTAATTTGGAAAAAAAGCCTTAATTTCAAGTAATCTCATTTCAAACTTGTTCGATGAAAGAAAATATATGGTGTTTGGAGAATGTGAACTTGTATCATATTTTGTGTCCACACAAACTAAAAGCGTTTGCAAAAGATCATTTTCAAAACTATAAGAATGGTGATTTCATTTACTTTCCCGGTGATACATCAAAGCATGTGTTCATGATAAGTAAAGGTAAAGTGAAGATTGTGTCCTATAATGAGAAAGGAGACGAAGTTGTGAAAGCCATACTGGGGAAAGGCGAAATATTTGGAGAAAAAGCACTTTTAGGTACCGACCACAGAGTAGATTATGCTATGGCCTGTACCGATCCTACACTTTTGTGTCCCATGGATTTACCTCGCATGTATCAATTGATGCGCGATAATGAAAAGTTTGGTCTATCTATTTATAAGCTTATTGGTTGGAGAATGAAGAAAATGGAGCGTCGCTTTGAGTCTCTTCTTTTTCATGATGTTAGAACCCGATTGTGTGAATTTATAAAAGATCTTGCCGAGGAGACCGGAGTAAAGAACGAAAATACGGTGACTGTAAGGCATTTTTATACTCAAAAAGATTTTGCTGATTTAATAGGGACCAAACGCGAAACCGTCACCCGCTTGTTCAACGAGTTAAAACATGAAGGCATTATTGATTACTCAAGAAAAGAAATACATGTTTTTTATCCCGATAAACTTTAAACGACTTTCGTATATAAATATTATAGTTATTCTGATAGTCGATATGATTTATAACCAAGCTGCAATGAAAAGATTGCAGCTTTTTTTTGAGAAATTTTTCCAAATGTGATGCAGCTTACATTTTTGGAACAGGCCATTATTTAATTTTGAATGTGTGGGATTATTAGATCATGATGCTAAAAATCGAAATATAAAATCCAAAAAAATAATAGTCTGTGAAATGAGCCTTTAAAAGAGCTTTCAACACACAGGAAGATGCTTAAGGGGTGACTTTCTCCCGATAGTTGTCGGGATGACAATATGTCAAAATTAGAGTCATATGAAACGAGCTTTGAGTAAAGCTATCTCACACACACGTGTCGCTGAAGCTTTAGCGTAAGCACAGGGGGAATGATTATTCAAGCGACTTCCATATGGTCTTAACTAAAAATAATAAACATATGAAAAAGTTAATTTATCCAGCACTTGCAAGTATGCTTATTCTTTCGGCATGTCTTGATGATGATGATGACAACAAAATTATCATTCCCGATTTAAAGGGAACTTTTACTGTGAAGATTGAAAATATCCAAATGGGAAAATCTTTCTTCAATTCAGGAACAACTGATGCAATGGGGCCAGGAGCTTCTTATTCCTTTGGCTTTAACGCAGGAAAAGGGGCTAAGCTTTCATTGGCGACCATGTTGGTTCAGTCGAACGACTTGTTCTATGGTTTCGGCGATGAGGGTTATGCACTTTACGATTCTAATGGTGATGCAGTAGTGGGAGATGTGAGTTCTGCACTGATGCTTTGGGATGCAGGAACAGAAGTAAACCAGGAGCCCGGAACTGGAGCCGATCAGGCACCCAGACAAGCCGGTCCTAATACGGGAGCTACTGAGAATGGCACCGTTAAATTGATTGCTGATGTGAATGATGGTTACACACATCCTGAGCTTACTGAAGTCATTAAAGTAGAATTGGCTCACGATGGGGGAACCCTTTTTACTGTAACCCTAACAAATGTCTCAGACATGTATGCCTTTCAGTCACCCTTAGCACCAGGTGTTTGGACGGTTCATAACAGTGGAATGCCTTTGTTTATCGAGGATGAAGCCGCAGCTAATGGACTGGAAGGTCTTGCTGAAGATGGTGCGAATGCTGATTTAGCTTCATATGTTGCTGATATGAGTGGCTATGTGTCTCCATTTGCTCCGGGTGTATTTGCTATAACCTATCAAGGCTATCCTTTCTTTGAAGAGGGTAAGCCTGACTTTGGATTAGGTTTGGAAGATTTGGCTGAAGATGGTAATCCTGCAATACTGGATGCAAGTATCGATGGTGAAGCTGGAGTAAGATCTCATGGCGTGTTTTCAGTGCCTAATGGTATGAGTTCAGGGGCTCCGATTTTTCCTGGTGAATACTATGAATTTAGTTTTGATGCCTATTTGGGTGATTATTTGAACCTGGCAACGATGCTGGTGCAATCAAATGATTTGTTTATCGCATTCGACGATATGGGCCTTGATTTGTTTAACAATGGTTCACCTGTAACTGGTGATGTTACAAGTAGTCTTAAGCTATGGGATGGAGGAACTGAGGTGAACGAATATCCTGGAGCAGGTAACAATCAAGCGCCTCGTCAGGCCGGAGCAAATACAGGAACAACAGAATCTAAAGCAATTATGGTAGTTGACGATGAATTTGTACTGCCAACAGTGGAACAATTAGTACGCGTTACAATTAGTTTCAATTAGGAATGAAAGTATCTATCTTTTACTTTGAAATTGGGGAAGCTTTAATAAGCTTCCCTTTTTTGCATGATTTCGATTCTTTGATCTTAATAAAAAAGGCTCTATATAATTTACTCGAAAGCTCGTTAAGCATGTTATTAGTGGGTAAGCATTATATGCCACGAAGTGGTTATTGAAATTTGTTTAACATCCCTGAAGGGGGTGAACTTGTTAGAATTTTCTCCGCTTTAGTCGGAATGCTTTTAACTTTATTTTCACCACTAGCTTCGCAGGTGCTTATTCAAATTTAGCCACCTCTTTGCCTACCAAAGAATTTTTTCGACGAGCACGGTCGGGGCTATTTATATGATATTAATAAATAATATTACCCACTGTATTCCATACAGGATCATAAAAAAAACAGGATGTTTATTGAATAATGCTTTTAATTAACTGAGCTTTTATTGTGTTTAGGGTCCTTTTGATTTATCTTATCAAATAGTAAACTTGCCTTAACATCTTTTAACAAATAAAAAATCGTTCATATTCACCCATAATCTACTTTTGAGGGTCTTAAGATTGAATGAGAGAAGATTTACATCTCATATCAACCTGTAAAAAAGATTATCCGGGCTTATTTAAATGAATAAACTGCTGAGAAATACAATTTCTATCCTCCTGTTGGTGTTTTACCTGACAGGATTTTGCGGTTTAAATTTGTTGAAGCATTCTTGTTTCGCTTGTCATCAAGATGATTTTTACCTGATTTATGATTTGGATAAGTGCGGAGATGAAACCCACGTTTGCGAAGCAGATTCACATCCACATGTCATCCATTTTCATGGGAATTCTTCTCATGCTCATTACAAGGCAGTACCATGCTGTGCCCTGGAATTAATTTATTTAAAGAATTACCCAAAGACACTAATAAAACAAGCCGCGAAACCACCTTTGGTTCCGAGCCTTGATTTATTTTTATGTGCTGATCTGCAATTACATAATTTTATTGATGTAAGTATTGAGCATAGAGCTGATTACCTGCATAAGATAATTGACCCTCCTGAAATTACACAAGACTTATTGTGTTGCTACCGTTGTTGATTCCTTCCTTTTTCTAGGCTAACGGGCTAAATAATTGATTCAATAGATGAGTCATTTTTAGCTTTTATTAATCTTATCTCACACAAGTTAATTCATGTGTAAGCTGGACTGCTATATGTTGTTCCTGCTTATCACGACGAATAAAATGTTATCGTAAAATGAAGAGAATATTAATCCTATTCCTCTCACTACTTCCCTTGTTTTCAATAGCGAAGACCTTCGAAGGAAGAATTGTTGAAAAAATATCTAAAAAAGAACAAGCGCCTTTGCCTGGTGCTTCCGTGTTCTGGAAAAATACAACTATAGGCACAGCCTCAGATTATGATGGGCGATTTACTTTGGATGAATCAAAGAAATCTGGTATTCTGATTGTCCAGTTTGTGGGCTACGAAACACGTGAAATTGAAGTAAAAGCCTTTGATGGAAAAGAGTTGATTATTGAATTGTCACCCAATATCGAGTTAAACGAAGTGGTGATTTCTAAAAGAAAAATGGGCACAATAATCGATCGTGAAAATCCCATTCAATCACAGAGTATAACGGGAGCAGAGCTTTGTAAAGCAGCCTGTTGTAATCTGGCCGAAAGTTTTGAAACCAATGCCTCTGTAGATGTTTCATATGCAGATGCTGCTACAGGAGCCAAGTCAATAAAGCTTTTGGGTTTAACAGGCAAATACATTGAGATGATGACTGAGAAGAATCCCAATTTTAAAGGTTTGGCTTCAGTGTACGGTATGGTGTATGTGCCGGGTCCATGGATGGAGTCCATTCAAGTGTCCAAAGGCGTTGGATCGGTCATTAATGGATTTGAGTCGATTACCGGGCAGATCAATATTGAATATCAAAAGCCTCAAAATGCGCCAAAATTATACTTAAATGCCTATGCCAACAGTATGGGTATGTCAGAGGGTAATTTGATATCAGGCGTTAAAATTAACGACAAATGGTCTACGGCTATTTTGGCTCACGGTCAGGATAACAACAGAGAAATAGATCACAATCATGATAATTTCCTTGACGATCCTATGGTACGCCAGTACAATTTTGTGAATCGCTGGCAGTGGAAACCAAGTAAATCATGGAATGCTCAGTTCGGTGTAAAGTTTATTGATGAGCTTAGAATTGGCGGTCAGAAAGGTTTTGATACAAGTAAAACCAATGATCTGAACAATGCTTATCGAATTAATATCGATACCCGCCGTTACGAAGCATTTGCGAAGATTGGTTATGTATTACCGGACGATGATAAGAGTATTGCTTTGATTGCCAATTTTTCATCTCATGAGCAAAAATCGTTTTACGGTTTGAGAAACTATGATGCCGATCAGAATTATTTATATGCGAACTTGCTTTTCCAATCCTATATTGGGAACCTGACTCATAAATACACGGCTGGTTTGTCTTTTATTTACGATGATTTTAATGATAGACTTTATGGGAACAGCACATTAGGGACGGATAGGACTGAGAAAATTGCAGGAGCCTATGTGGAGTATACCTGGTTGCCATCGGATGTGATGACTTTGCAAACAGGCTTGCGATATGATCACAATTCAGTTTATGGCGGCTTTATCACACCACGTTTGCATTTCAGATATAAGTTTGCTGAGGGATCGACCCTTCGCCTGGCTGCTGGTAGCGGCCGAAGAACGGCTAATCCTATTGCTGAGAACAGTTTTCTTTTGGCATCGAACAGAACCTTCAATATTCAGTCTGACTTGAAACAAGAGAAGGCATGGAACTACGGCCTGAGTGTGACACAATATTTCAATCTTTTTGGGAAAGCATTTACTGCATCAGCTGATTTTTATCGTACTGAGTTCGATAATCAGGTGGTTGTGGATCTTGATCAGAGTGTTAATCAGGTGAGTTTTTACAATCTTAATGGACAATCCTATGCCAATAACTACCAGATAGAATTGAAATTCGAACCCATTGAAAGATTGGATGTGACTACAGCGATTCGATTCTCGGATGTAAAGGCTGATATTAATAATGAATTGCAGAAAGTACCCTATGTGAACCGATACAAGGGATTGGTAAATTTATCCTACTCTACAAATATGAACATTTGGCAATTCGATTTTACCACACAGTTTAATGGGGATATGCGTATTCCATCTACTGCAGGGAATCCAGAGGAATATCAGCGTCGGGTAAAATCACCAGCCTATGCCTTGATGAATGCACAGGTGACCAAACGATTCAGAATCTGGGAAGTTTATGCAGGGGTGGAAAATTTGGGGAACTACACTCAGAAGCATCCGATTATTGCTGCTGACGAACCTTTTGGTGAGCATTTTGATGCCTCAATGATTTGGGGACCTATTCAGGAACGTAAATTCTATTTGGGCCTACGTTTGACGATAGACTAATTATTACGTAATACAATAATACCGTTAAATACAAATTAATTGCTTGAGGTGTAAAACCACTAGCAGAATCTAACAAAAATAAATATGAAAAACTTAATTCAAATTTTAAAGAAGGCTACTATGGCCATTGCCATTATCTTATTTTCTACTGCTGTCTTTGCTGAAAAGCAGGATGTAAAGAAAGTGGAAACCGTTGTTTTTAACGTAGAGATGGATTGCCAGGGCTGTGCCAGTAAGATCAAGAAAAACATGCCTTTCGAAAAAGGTGTAAAGGACTTGAAAGTTGATTTTGATAATCAAAAGGTGACTTTGACATACAAGACCAAGGCTACTACTAAGGAGAACCTTAAAAAAGCGCTTGAAAAACTAGACTTTAAAGTAGTAGAGGCAAAGAAGTAGCCTTTTACTTAGGTCATTACATTTTTTGAATATAAAACGCCCCAATCGGAAGTCCTGATTGGGGCGTTTCTAGTTTAATGTACCCGATAATTTTCTTTTATGTGATTTGTACTTACAGCTGGAATTCTTTTTGAGTTCAGATGATGTACTAAAGATTTATTTCCGGCTTACCGACAAAATTTTAACAGGCGTAATCAGCATTTGCCCCTTATCTTTTTGTTCTTGTATCAGCTTAACAATGTCCATTCCCTTTATAACCTTTCCGAATGCTGCAAAGCCTTGTCCATCAGGATTTCTTTTGCCTTCATAATCCAAGTCTGCTTGATCACCTACACAAATAAAAAATTCTGTAGAGGCTGATCCTGGCTCTAATCGGGCCATTGAGATGGCACCATCAGTATGTCGAATGCCAGTTTCTTTGGTTGTCTCGTGAGCAATAACAGGCATCTGTTCCACAATGGAGTCAAGCAGGAGTCCTCCCTGTATCACCTCTATTTTTACATCATTATTAGCCTGGTTATCCATTCGAACAACTCTGTAAAAACAAGCCTCCTTGAATACCCTATTATCCACATTATTTAGGAAATGCCCGGCCGTAATAGGTGCTTTGTCTTCAAAAATCTCCAATTCAATATTCCCTAAAGATGTTTTAATTTCAACTTGGGGATTTTGTGTGTTGTTACAGGAATAAAGAGTAAAAGCAAGCAGTAGGAGTAAGCAGAATTGTTTCATAGAATGAGCTTCGTTTAAAAAGTTTTTTTTTGAGTCAGGTAATTTCGGATGTATTGTTTTATAATCCAAGTCTTTTTACTGTTTATATTCATAGGAAGGTAAATGTAGCCTTTCCATGTGTTCCTCATGCATCACATCATTTTTCAATATATCTACAGGAGTAGCTTGTAAATGTCAGTTGCTGATCAAAAGAAGATGGATAAGGGCGGGTGAGTGAGTTTGGATTAATAGTTGTTTTCTGCTGCTGAGTTTCATAAATTTAATAGGCTATTAATCCTATCTCCGGATTAGAAGAGAATAAGATTTGAGTTAAGTATGAGTGTCATTAAAATGCAAATGAAAAAACTTAATTTGTACCTAATCGGAGTGTTTGTCCTGATGTTTTTATCGACCACTTTATTAGGACAGAAATCAGAAATTAAAACATCTGATCTGATTGGTTGTTGGACTGATTCAAGAGAAGAGAATTTGCCAAAATCAAATTTAAATATTTACAGATCTTGTGATTATAAGGAGTATCCTTTTTCCCGATTTCGGTTTAAAATGGATTTAAGAGATGACTTTACTTGTTCATGGTATCATTTATCTTCAAACGACAGGCATAGTATGAGGGAAGGCATATGGACATTTAATAACGAGACTCACATTCTAACACTATTTGATCTTGAGGGGAGGATCGTAAAAAAGTTTTCTATAGCTGAATTGAACGAGGATATCATGAAAATCAAAATCTAAATGCTAAAATATTCAGATTTATCTATATAAAAAAAGACGCCTGTTAAGGCGTCTTTTTAATGGATTTATATTGTTTGTAACCTATTACTTAACAAAGCTCTCTCTGGCTCCACCAGTTGCGAAAATTGAACGCATTCTGTCGTTTTGTCCATTAGTAAACATATACATGCAGTCATCATTTACATAGTCCATATAGTTCATGGTCATGTCATTTGATCTACAGTTAACAGTTGGGTATGAAGGGCAACCGTAGTTAGGTTGATCTGAACTAGGAGTATCAGTAACAAAGTCATCTTGCTTACATCTGCCATCACCCCAGATATGACGTAGGTTTAACCAGTGTCCAACTTCGTGAGTTGCAGTTCTACCGTGACCATAGTCACCACCTCTGGCATTTTCACCTAAGAAATCACTACCAATAACAACACCGTCTGACTCTAATTCTCCACCAGGGAATTGAGCATAACCTAAAATTCCACCACCAATTTCACAAATCCAGAAATTTAAATAGTTAGCAGGATCAGTAGCATCAATACCACCCTGGTTCGAAAATTTCATCGCATCGTTTGTTCCCCATTCGGTTTTAGTTGACGCTTTTCTATTAACGCCAGCTAATACAAATGTAATGTCAACGTCGGCTACTGCATTATTAAATTCAGCGGGTACATTTCCTGTTCCAGGATTGAAGTCATTATAGTCCTCATTTAAGATATCAATTTGAGAATCGATATGCGCTTGTGTTACAGGATGATTTGCATCTTCTAAGATGTTTACAATCACAGGAATGGTGATGCTACCAACGTAAGGAGTTGGTTGAGGAGTTCCTCCGCCACCTGGCTTACCTTTTAAATTAGCACCTTTAGCTGCAATCGCTTTTCTTGTATGCTTTTCGATATTATACATACGATTTTCCAAGCTTGGGTTTTCTTTTAACTTTCTGTTTAGTACTTTCATACTACCACACTTATGTCCTGGCTCACCGTGTGCAGCTTTTACTGTACTCTCATCACTAGTGTAGACATAAAAATCGCTCATATCAACAGCTATTTCCTGCTGATCTGGATTTACTTCATTAGAATTGTTTTGGCATGCTCCTGCAATTAGGGACAAAGCTACCACTGAAAGAATAATTCTTTTCATAAAAAATTAAATTAGGGGGTTAAAAATTAAATTTAGGTTTATTAAATCCGATGTGAATATAATCATAACAATGAGATAATGAAATTTGCATTATCCTATTTCATGACTTGAGATGACAATTTTAATAATTGAAATCTTGAATTGTACTGTTTATAATATCTCCAGAAAATATTTTTTTTTGAAAAATATTATAAATGTTAAAATAGATTAAATGTAAAATCATATTTAGAAAAGAATAGTGTTAAAATATGAACAAGAATTAAGATTAAGACTCATTGTGTTTAAAATTAAACATCTGCTTTCTGTTTATGAACAGACTGAATTTATACACAATCGATCATGTTGTGTTGATGAATGATCGTTATGGTAATAATAAGATCTGTGTACAAGTAGGATGTTTATGAATATATTTACTGTTTATGGGTGGTGTGTATATGATGTGTAATATATATAGGTTAACAATAATAATAACGGTCTATTTGTTTTTTAAAAGGGAATATATTTTTGTTTGTTTTCTAAATAGTGTTTGTGTGTAATCTGATTTGTTGCTTTCATCAGGTCAGACACATCAGTGTTAAAATGAACATAATAAGTGTTGTTGTTGTTATTTAAGAATCAGGGAGAATGGTACAGTAAAAAAGTCAGATCTCTATTTCCTTTGTTTGGTAGAGGAGTTTTTCGAAGAAGGAAAATTTCGAAAAGGGCTATAACTTTATGATTTCTTTTCCTCATAAAACTAAGACTACCAGAATATCATGCGGATAAAGAATACTATAGAAATAGATTTTGGATTTAATGGTGATCTAAAACAAGAAGCTTATATAATAGTAGGCATGCGTTTCTGATTTTCAAAGATATCCAGACAGGGAATTTGGGCACATTCTGGTTTATGCATCACTGATAATAGAAGAATTAGAGGTTGTGAAATCAATCACAGATATCACATACCAATTGGTGATCAATCAAGGTCTTTAGTTCTCATGCCCAATATATATTGGAAATTCGAATAATTGTGTACGAGAACGAAGGTCAATTATTTATTCAAAACTCTGGTGCAGTCGAAGGGCTGCACCTTTTTTTGCTCTGCTAGATGGATGACTATTTTATATCAGCTTCTCTGGCAAGAGCCCAGAAATAAAGTGATGCCACTGTATTATGAGGTGAAAACTGTTGACGATAGATTTCAAATTCTTTTTTAGATAGGGATTCTAAGCCATAAAGGTGCATGATGCCTTTACGTATACCCAAATCCCCATAGCTGATAATATCAGGACGCGACAGAGAAAATATGAGCAGCATTTCCACTGTCCAAATGCCAATGCCATTTAAGGCTGTCAGTTGTTCAATAATTTCTTCGTTGCTGAGTTTATGAAGATTCTCGAAATTAATTACATCGGATTCTGCAGCCTCTGCAATACCTCGAATATAGGTGACTTTTCGATTTGTCATGCCACAGCTTTGGATGGATTCCGGACTTGCCTTAATAATAGTTTCTGCACTCACTTCACCCAAAAGTTTTTTTAATCTTTCCCATACGGTTTCGGCTGCCTTTGTTGAAATTTGCTGACTGATGATGCTCGAAATTAAAGACTGAAAAGGTTGAGGTGAAATTCTACGATTGATCATGCCTATACGACTTATGCTTGTTGCCAGTTTCCCGCACTTGCCTTTCAGGTAATCCGTTTCTGCAGTTCCGTATTTATAGTAGTCCATTTTGTAATCTGAATTAGAATTGTCTTAAAATAAGGTCGATTATTCCAAATATGCAAGAAGATCTGAATGTGTCAGACCGGTTCGACTCATATATAAGTAAAAAAAATGCATGTTTGTTTTGATAGTAACAAGCTAATATATAATTGCTTTGTGCTTCTAATTTCCATAAATTAGTTAAGCTGGGATTTAATAAAGTATAACTCAAGATTCATTCGCTATACCCTATCGAATATTACAAGGTCTTGACTCTTATTTGTTTTTATTATTTAAATGTGATGAAAAATCTATTATTGGCCTCCTTTGTTTTTTTTCTTTTTGCTGGTTGCAATATAAAGATGGATAAAACAGAGCTCGAAACAGAAAAGTTTAATGTTCATAAAGTACTTGCTGAGTATTTTAATGCAATTGAAGATCGAAATTGGGAAAAATTAAAAAGTCTGTCAACTGACGACATGATACTCGTAGAGCATGGCTTATTATGGAATAATGACAGTCTGATCAATGCATTGGAAAAATATTGGCATGGTTATGAAATAAGCTATTCATTTGATTTCATAAAAACACATGTTGACGGATCTAGTGCATGGACAATTTATAGGAATCATGGTATTGCAAAAAAAGGTGATCAGGAAATGCACTTTCATTGGATAGAAAGTGTCATTTTCACAAAAGAAAATGGTGAATGGAAAATTATTGAAGCCCAGTCGACAAGAGAAGGGGAGCCCAAAGTGATTGAAACATCACGAGATTAAAAAGTATATATTGCTCGGTAGATCTTATTGGAAATTTTATCATAAATTTTCAATAAGAATTATTTCAATAGTATATTGAACGAACCAAAAATACGATAAAATGGAAAAATCAGACATACTTGGATTGAGAACAACGGTTTATAAAGTTGGAGACCTTGATAAAGCAAAAGAATGGTATTCAGAAGCATTTGGGACTAAACCCTATTTCGATGAAGCTTTCTATGTTGGTTTTAATATTGGCGGGTATGAACTGGGACTTCAACCCGAAGATAATCCAACGACTGAAAAAGTTGAAAGTGTTGTGCCCTATTGGGGCGTGAACGAAATTGAAAAAGTTTATTTGAACTTGATTGACCTGGGCGCACACGAACACGAAAGGCCTTTTAACGTTGGTGGTGAACTCATGGTAGCAAGTGTAAAAGACCCCTGGGGTAATATTATTGGAATAATTTTCAACCCTGAATTTAAACTGAAGGAATAAGAGCCAATAAGACTTAAGCAAAGGTGTATCATAGGCGAATATGCTGAACTTTATCGTTGTGAATCCAGGTGCTTTATTGATGTGATTTAGATATCAAATTTAGGTGTGGTCGTAAGTCTGCGCCTTTTTTTGTGGATGATTATAAGACAGGTTAAACTATTTTTGAATTGCAAAGGTTTTCGAAGAAATTAATGTAAATCGTTCTTTTTTAAGTGATTGTAATTGGCTAATTTAGGTGACTCCAAAAGAAATTAACGATTACAAAAACTTTGTCAAGTGAAGAAACGCATCTGTATAAAACTAGGTTCTAATGTTCTTACCAATGGTCATGGCGAATTAAATAGAGAGCGAATTTCAAGTATCGTGAAGCAATTGGTGGCGGTGAGAGCTCGTGGCTTTCAGCCCATTTTAGTTTCATCCGGAGCGGTAGCTGCGGGTAGAAGCAGGGTGAATATCTCCGAAAAAACCGATACGGTATCGGCACGTCAGGTCTGGTCCTCTGTCGGTCAGGTTGAACTGTTGAATACCTACTCGTCCATGCTCAGTGATTATGGTCTGGTTTGTTCGCAGGTACTCGTAACCAAAGAAGATTTTAGAACGAGAGGGCATTATTTAAATATGAAAAATTGTCTGACGACTTTGCTCGATAATGATATCCTTCCCATTGTAAATGAAAATGATGCCGTTTCGGTTACAGCACTCATGTTTACCGATAATGATGAGTTGTCGGGCTTAATTGCCGAGATGATGAATGTGGAGTCCTTGTTTTTATTATCCAATATTAATGGGATTTATAACGGTCATCCTGATAGCCATTCCTCTCGTGTGATTCGAGTTGTTGACAGCGATTTGAATAAAATAAGGAAATACGTACAGACCACGAAATCAAATTTTGGCAGAGGTGGCATGCTCACTAAATGCAGCATTGCAAGCCGGGTCGCCAAATCGGGTATTAGAGTTCATATCGCCAATGGGCAATTAGATGATATTGTAACAAGGCTTTTAGACGATCATCAATCCGTAGAGCATACCTTGTTTGTGCCTGATAAAAGAACCTCGAATGTGAAAAAATGGCTGGCGAGTTCTGAGGGGTATGCCAAGGCAAGTGTGAGCATTAATGCGGGAGCTTTCGAAGCTTTAACATCCTCCAGGGCAACGAGCTTGCTGCCTGTTGGCATAAGCGAAATGAAAGGTGATTTCGAAAAGGGTGATATTTTAAGAATTGTGGATGAATCAGCTAACTTAATTGGCCTCGGAAAGGCTCAGTACGATAGAAAAAGAGCTGATAAATATAAGGGGAGTACAGGAAAGCGCCCCCTTGTGCATTACGACTATTTGTTGTTGTATTAAAACATAGAATTCAGGTTCTTAATTAGATACTATCAAAACATAGGATAGATTCACATTAGGCGAAAGTCTTTTTTTTAACTTCATCCTCAGTATTGATGCTTAAAATTGTATGGTCAATAATTTTTGTACCATGGCATCGGCAACGGAAGTGGGGCCCCATAGGTAAAGGAGACGTAAAGAACAGAATTCTGTCTGAGTGAGGTACGAGCGAGTTCATTCTGTTTAGTCTCCAAGCCGTAATGGGTCACTGAGTGCCGTCGCCTTGAATTTTTGGTACTTTTCTTTCAAGAAAAAAGTACAAGCCCGTCCGGCTCAAGGACAATAGAATATTTGCTGGAATTAAGCACAATGTGGAGTACCCATTTTATTTCATATAGCAAGAGGAATTACCTATTAAAACAATCTAACCATCATTAATAGAAGAGGCTATGACTTGTACAGATCAATTTATAAAAGTAAAAGAGGCATCACGCGAAATGGTTTTGCTTACCGATGAGGTCATCAATAAAGTCCTATCGCAGCTGGCAGAGGCAGCCCGGAAGAATAGTTCAATTCTACTCAGGGAGAATCAAAAAGACCTGGATAAAATGTCTCCCGAGGATCCCAAATACGATCGCTTATTGCTTTCGGAAGAGCGTATAGATGGCATAGCAAGCGATATGGAACAACTGATTGAACTGCCTTCTCCTTTGGGAAAAATATGGGATAGTAAAACTTTGGACAATGGACTTTTACTAAAAAAAGTATCGGTGCCACTGGGGACTATTGGCGTCATATATGAGGCACGACCTAATGTTAGTTTTGATGTTTTTGCACTTTGCTTTAAGTCGGGGAATGCCTGTGTTTTAAAGGGTGGGAGTGATGCGGAGAATTCGAATAAGGCAATAGTATCCCTAATTAAAAAGGTGTTGGAAGAAAACCATTTGAATCCGGAAATGATTCAATTGTTACCAGCATCGCGTGAGGCAAGTACAGAACTCATGAACGCACGCAACTATGTCGATGTACTTATTCCACGAGGCTCTCAACAATTGATCAATTCGGTACGAGAGAATGCCAATATTCCGGTTATTGAGACTGGGGCGGGTATTGTTCACACCTACTTCGATAAATTTGGTGATCTGGGAAAAGGAAAGGCTATCGTATTCAATGCCAAAACACGAAGGGTAAGTGTTTGTAATGCCTTAGACTGTCTGATTGTTCATGAAGAGCGTTTAAGCGACTTGTTCGAACTGGTGAATCAATTGGCAGGGAAGCATGTTGAGATTTTTGCTGATGAAATGTCCTGGCAGGCTCTGGAAGGGAAATACCCGGCTCCACTTCTGTTTCCGGCAGGAGAGGATTCATTCGGGACCGAATTCCTGTCACATAAATTGTCCATTAAAACGGTAGCCTGTTTCAAGGATGCCATGGATCATATTTACGCTTATAGTTCTAAGCACTCTGAAGCTATTATCAGTGAAAATCCAGAAAGAACCAATCAGTTTTTCCAATCAGTTGACGCAGCTGTTGTGTATGCAAACACGTCGACAGCCTTCACCGATGGTGCCCAGTTTGGCTTAGGTGCTGAAATTGGTATCAGTACACAAAAACTCCATGCCCGTGGCCCCATGGGCTTGAATGAACTGACGACTTACAAGTGGTTGGTACAAGGCGAAGGCCAGGTTAGGAATTCATAATTTGGGTGTTTGTTATTTTTATTTAGTTTGATTCCAAATACAAATAAAATGGATATCTTGCGCGGGTAAAAGCACAAGTCTTTTTTTATTCCATTTAGAATCAAGCAATAATGACCTCATATATACTCAAGAATAAACCCAAAACCTTTTCGATAAAAAACATCAGCAGCCTGTCTTCTCCAATAACTGTAATCTATGGGGGAAAATCGGGTAATTCGGCTTTTATTGCAGAACAAATCAGGAGTCAATTTCAAAACTATGAATTGGATCCTGCTGTTTATAGCATGGCCGACTACGATGTCAACAACCTGGTAAACGAAAAGTACCTTTTTGTAGTGGTTAGTACACGAGGGGAGGGCGATCCTCCGGCTCAGTCCAGGCAGTTTTACAAATACCTTTTTGGATCAAAAACGCCTCAATTGTCCAACTTAAACTATTCCGTTTGTGCTTTGGGTGATTCGAGTTATGAATTTTTCTGCCAAACCGGTAAGGATATCGATCAGCAGCTGGAGGCTTTAGGTGCAAAACGCTATTCAGAGCTTGTGACCTGCGACCTGGCTTTTAATTCCAAGGCTGAAACCTGGGCATCTTCTTTGCTCAACAGGTTTCAGAATCGGATGAATGGTGAAGCTGTGGCATTGAAATTTGGGAACAATTCTCTGGGACCAACCTTTCGTGTGACTGTTAAGGACAAATACCGCCTGACGAGCGAGCAATCCCAAAATGAGATCAATCATTTGGTGTTGCGAACCGATCATCCCGATTTTACCTACCAGCCTGGTGATGCCGTGAGTATCAAACCTAAGAATCCCTATTCCCTGGTGGTTCGAATCATGATTAAACTCGATTATTCACCCGAGACACTAGTCAAATACAAGGATAAGAAAAAGAGTATTGAAGAGCTTTTGGCTGTGAAGTTGGAACTCACGAGTTTGACTGAAGAAGTGCTTCTGGCTTACCTGGAGCATACCGGTGACGAAAATTTACGAACACTATGTGCCAACAAAACTGAATTGCAGAAGTACCTTCAGTTTGCTGACGTTTTGGATATGATTACAGATTTTCCTTACCCGATTGAAGCGAGTGATCTGAGTCAGATTCTTTGCAAAATTCAACGTCGAGAGTACTCTGTTTCATCCAGTGTGAAAGAGAGTCCTGATGAGGTGCATCTAACGGTGAAACAATACAATTATTCGGTCTATGATCGAGATCGAACCGGTGCTTGTTCGTCCTACATCAACAAAGGCTTGCAGCTTGATTCCAGCCTGAAAATTCAATTCATACCCAATGAGGAATTCCGACTACCTGCTGATGATGTGCCTATTATCATGATTGGTGCCGGTACGGGTATTGCGCCCTATTTGTCATTCTTAAAAGAACGAAAAGCCAGGGGAGCTCGTGGAGACAATTGGCTGTTTTTTGGTGAAAAACAAAGCGCACATGATTATCTCTATCAAAAAGAATTAGAGAATTTAAAAGAAACAAAGGTCTTAACCCAGCTGGATCTTGCTTTTTCTCGTGATGGGGAACAGAAGGTGTATGTTCAGGACCGGCTTAAAGAAAAGGCTGAGCAGATTTACCACTGGCTAAACGAAGGCGCACATCTCTACATTTGTGGATCTATTGCTATGGGGAAAGCTGTAAACGATACCCTTATTAATTTGCTGCAAAAGGCAGGTGGAATGGATGAGGCACAAGCCCTGTCTTATCTGGATAGCCTGCAGCAAGACTCGCGTTATCATGAGGATGTGTATTGATTTTGTACAATTTAAATATATAAATTGAGATTAAAAATGGGAATGAGATTTCCCTTTTTAGTCCCTTTTTTTGTTGTCAGAAAAGCCTGCATTGTACCTATGTTTCTGGGAGCCAGCTTGTACGTGATTACATTCAGGCTTATTCAGGATATCAATATCGTGCTAATCAACTTTTCTCATTGGAAATATCAGAACTGTTGAAATATTTATTGTTTATTAGGAATTAGTGAGCGCGCTCGTGAAAAAAATGAATACACTCAAAAATATATAAACCTTGATTTTATATTGAGTTGAATTCTAGATTTTTGATTCGTGTTATTCTGCAATTTGAAAATTGATCAGATTCTTAGTTATACCAATATAAATTGCAGGTTTATAAAGTTGATCTTGAATCTAAAGTTATTAAGAATGGATTAATTTTCTATTTTTGAATCCCTATGGAAAATGATCTTTTAATAATAAGTCAGTTACAGGAAGGTAATAGGATGGTGTTCAAAAAAATGTTTGAACAGTATTATCGTGCTCTTCGTGCATTTTCCAAAAAATATATTGAGGACGATTCTGTTTGCGATGATGTGGTTCAGGATGCCTTTCTGACACTTTGGAATAATCGTAAAGAGATTTCCGACTCGCGAGTGATTAAAAGCTATTTGTATTCTACAGTTCGCAATGCTAGCCTAAACCATCTTCGACACGAAAAAGTTAAATCTAAAAATCATTCTGAGATTTTGGCTTTGTCTTCGGAATTATATTTTGAAGAATCGGTGATTGAAGAAGAAGTGAACGCTGAAATTTACGAAGCCATAAAGGGTTTGTCCCCGCAATCAAGAAAGATTGTTATCATGAGTATGAATGGTTTGTCGAATCCTGAAATTTCTGTCGAGCTCGATATTTCGGTTAATACGGTAAAAACGCTAAAAAAACGCGCCTATAAATCTCTTCGGGAACAACTGAGTGAGATAAATTGGGTTCTTCTGATGTTGTTAATTCCATAAACTACACACAAATAGAGTATATGTAAACCTTAGAGATAATTCGGGATACATAGGTCCAAAAAGAACAAAGCAGAGATCTATGACTATTTATAGATTTGTACTTCCTGAATGAACAAATGATATTTCCACTCTATTATCCCAATATCTACTGTGTTTGATTTGAATTCATTGAAAAAATCAATAATTGGTAAAAAAAAGTAATTTTCCTGTCACCCTATTTCCTTATTTGCGTTTTTTAGAAGTATAAAAAGTGAAAAAATGCAAACACCAGATTATAAAATAGCGAAGTTGATTGTGCGTTACCTATACGGACAGCTTAATGATGAACAAGAACAGGAATTAAACCTCTGGTTAAAGGAACCTCTCCATCAAAAACTTTTTGATAAGATTGTAAGCAAGGAGAATATTCTGAACATGTCTTTCGATTACGATTCTTACGATTCAGGCAGGGCCTGGATGAAAATTGAAAAAAAGCTTTCGAAGAAGCAGCTTTTACAAAAATACCTGGCTTATGCAGCCATCCTTATTTTGCCACTGGCAATAGGACTCTTTATTCTCACCCATAATCCACAATATGATGATATGATTGCTGAAACGACAACAATTGTTCCCGGAAGCAGTCATGCTATTTTGTATTTTGCCAATGGTGATGTTATCGATTTAAAGGTGGATACCTCTAAGTTGATACATACCCAGGATCATTTATTGGTGAAAAAGGATAATGAAAAACTGTCCATAAATTCTGACAATTTTCATGCTGACCAACTGATCCGTATGAATAAGATTGTTACCCCTATAGGGGGCGAATATCAGGTTGAATTGCCCGATGGAACACAGGTTTGGTTGAATGCTGATTCCTATTTGGAGTTTCCATCAAAATTTACGAATAATGAACGTAAAGTTGTCGCAGGAGGGGAAGTTTATTTTTCAGTTGCTAAGGATAAGACTAAACCTTTTATAATTGAAAGTCAGGGGATGAATTTGAAAGTGCTGGGGACTGAGTTTAATTTGCGTTCATACCCGGATGATGATCAGTTGATTACAACACTGGTTGAGGGTAGTTTAGAAGTGGGAAATGCTTTAGGTGAAACGCGACTTTTAAGCCCTGGGAAACAAATTGTTGTTTTAAAAGCAGACAATTCGATGAACGAATATACCGCCAATATTGAGGCCGTAACGGCATGGCGAAATGGGAAATTTATTTTTCAAAATCGTTGTTTAGAAGATATCATGTACGATTTGGCTCGATGGTATGATGTGAAAATATTCTTTGCTAATACATCAGTAAAAGAGGCCCGTTTTTCGATTGATGTCTTACGTTATAACGAAATTGAATCCATACTAAGCCTAATTGAAGGAACAGGAGATGCTTCCTTTGAAATAAAAGATAATATAATCACTGTGAAATAAAAAAGGGAATGCGCTAACATCCCCTAATGTAAGTTTAAGCATGCGCAAGGCTAATTGCGCACATTTTTTTAACCAACAACCCAAATTTATGAAAAAAAATCATGTTTTGAGGCTTTACAGTAGTAATGTCTTAAAAAAATCCCTAATGGTAATGAAACTAACTACCGTTTTACTCTTACTGACTTTTGTAAATGTATCTGCAGAAGGATTTGGCCAGGGAACGACTATGTCCCTAAGCCTTAATAATGCAAGTTTAAAAGAAGTTTTTAACGAAATCAAAGAACAATCAGCTTATAGTTTTGTTTATAACGAGAAAGCGATTGAAGGTGTCCAGGTTGGAGATCTTAATGTGACAGATGGAAGCATTGAAGAAATCATGGAAAGCTGTTTGCAGGCTACTTCTCTGGATTATTACATTGATAATAATGTGGTGGTGATTCGAAAAAAAGCACCTGAAGCTGAAGTGAAACAACAAAAAGAAAAGACGATCAAGGGAAGAGTCACCGATGAAAATGGTGATGCTATACCTGGCGTATCTGTTGTTATAAAAGGAACCAGTGTAGGTGTTGCAACTGATATTAATGGTAATTATAGTATTAATATTGATCGTGATAAGGCTGTTTTAGTCTTTTCGTTTGTAGGTATGTTACCACAGGAGGTAGTTTATACAGGACAGAATGAAATCAATATGACTCTTAAGGAAGATACTGAGACTCTTGGAGAGGTTGTGGTTACCGGTTACCAAACCATATCCCGAGAGAGAGCTACGGGTTCTTTCGAAAAAGTTACTGTGTCACAGATAGAAAAGCCAGCGTCAAGTATTTCGGAACGACTTGTTGGTATGATGGCTGGTGTAAATACAACAGTAAGTGCTGATGGTGGAGTTGATTTTGAAATTCGAGGACAGTCAAGTCTTTACGCTGATGCTCAACCTCTAATTGTTGTTGATGGTTTTCCTATCGAAGGTAATTTCTCAAGTATTAACCCGAATGATGTTGCAAGTGTTACGGTTTTGAAAGATGCGGCAGCAGCCTCTATTTGGGGAGCCAAATCAGCTAATGGTGTTATTGTTATTACAACCAAACAAGCTGAAAAAGGCAAGGTGAAAATCGAATTTTCTTCATTCTGGAAGATGACGCCTAAGTTAGATTTAGATTATGTGAACCCAAGAGCTTCAAGTTCAGAAACGATTGAATACGAGAAGCAAGGATTTAATTCTGATCTTTTTGGTGGGGCACTTTATTGGGGATATCCAGTCCAGTCTTTATCAGATGCGAGTTCTTCTCAATCATTAGCTTTTGTTGCAATGAATGAGTTTAAACAAGGGCGTATATCAGAATCTGATATGAATAATACCTTGTCAAGATTAGGATCATTAAACAATCAGAAACAAATAGAAGATAACTTACTTCAGAACCCATTTACTCAACAGTACAACTTAAGTATTTCAGGCGGTAATGAAAGGATGTCAAACTTCCTGTCAATTTTGTACGAAAATAACAAGGACTATTTTAAAGAGAATAGTGTTGATAAATTTATGGTGAACTTTCGTAATAAGGTTGAAGTTGCCAAGTGGTTGGATTTTGAGTTTGGAGCAATGATTCAATATGATGACCGTACTAAAAATGGCGTCAGCCTTAGTGATATTCGAGGCCTACAGCCTTATGATATGCTAAAAGATGAGAACGGGAATCTGAATGATTTGAGCTACATGCACTATTACAAGCCTGTGTTTGATGAGATGGTTCCAAAAGATGCTTTCCCAATTTCAGATTGGTCATATAATCCGATATCAGAAATTAAGCAAAGAGATTTTACGACGAAGAAATTGAATGCTCGAATTCAAGCCGGTCTTAATTTTAAGATAATGGAAGGACTTTCTTATAATACTAAGATTCTATACGAGCATTTTGCGACTGATAGTAAGAATATTTATGACGAGAATTCATTTACTATGCGTAGAATGATAAATGAAACTTCGACATGGGATAGAGCAACAGGAGAAGTCACTCAGAATATGCCACTAGGTGGAGCCTTAAAGCAAAATTCATCAACTGTTAGTAATTATAACTTTAGAAATCAATTGAATTTCCAACGCACATTTGCAGAAGACCATGCCATTAACTTCGTTGCTGGAGCAGAGATCGCAAGTCGTATTGTTGAAGGAAAAATTGAGCCTGACGTGTTTGGTTATGATGATGATAAGCTAACTGTGGGACGATTGTTGTCAGACTATTCATATTCAACAAGTATGTGGAATGGATATCCTATTGTTTATGCGCCTTATTTTTATTCAATTAGCTTGGACCCAACTCAGACGTTTGATTCAGGAAGGGCTGTTGATAGATTTTCATATTCAACCGATAGATATTTCTCTTTGTATGGTAATCTTTCATATACCTATAAGGATAAATACACGCTTACAGGTAGTGTTAGAACTGATGCTTCGAACTTGATAACGGATGACCCTAAATATAGATATGCACCATTCTGGTCAACAGGTTTTGGATGGCAAGTAGGTAAAGAAGATTTTCTTAATAATGCAGAGTGGTTAGATCGTTTGAACCTTCGGGGAACTTTTGGTTATAATGGGAATGTGGATAAGTCGACATCTTTTATGCCTCTAATTAACGTAAGTGGGTTAGCCAATATTTATACCAACGAAACGACAGCCTTAATTTCCAGTTATGGTAATCCAACACTTCGTTGGGAGAAAACCAGATCAATGGATATAGGATTGGATTTCTCAGTATTAAGATCTAAACTATATGGATCAATTGATTATTATCACAAGAAAGGTTCAGATCTCATCGTAAATCAGTCTATTGCTTCTATGAATGGTACTACGATGCAGAAATTTAATAATGGGGAGTTGGTGAATAAAGGGATTGAAATTAAAATTGGAACAACATTGCCTCTTTTAGGAAATGATATTAAGTGGAGTTCGAACTTTAATTTTGCCTATAATAAGAATGAAATTACAAGTTTCTATAAGGCATCTTACCACCAAATGGATCTAATTAAAGGAGGTGGTACAACAATTGACCCCCGGGGTAATCCTGAATATACAAGAGCTTACTCCCAGGGTATGGATGCAAATACCATGTGGTCTTTTGACTATGCAGGACTTAGAAATATTGGAACTGAAGCCGATCCTAAAATGGCACCAGTTGTTCATGGTGTTGATGGTGACACTTACGGTCTTACAGGTTTTACTCCTGGTACTGATGCACGTAAGTTTATGAAAGCTCAGGGAACTACTGTTGCGCCTTATATAGTTGGATTTCAAAATTCATTTAAGATTTATGATTTTGATCTGTCATTTATTATTACTGGTAAATTTGGTCATGTGTACAGACGTCATGGTTTTAATTATTCAGCTATGACAGGTGGAAATACGAATGTGAATAATAAATATTCTGAAGTAGCTAACGGAGATCCTTCTAAAATAGTTCCGATACCAAGCAATGAGCCACGTTACTATTTCTGGGATAGATTTCACCCATACATGTCGTACTTAACTGCTGATGCATCACATATCAGATTCCAGGAAGTTAGCTTATCGTATAATATACCTCAACAAATCATTTCAAAATTAGGCTTCATGAATGCAAGAGTATATGCTCAAGCAAATAATTTGGGAACAATCTTATGGAATGATTTTGATGAAGATCCTGAGTATCCAATTGGAACACTTAAGCCTCAGGCAAGTTTTACATTAGGTGTTAAGATTAGTTTGTAATAGTTAATTAAGAACAATTAGATGCAACGCCTATGATTAAATAATCATTGAAGTAATGATTATTTAATCCATGGCTCTACCATCTCATAATAATATGAAAAATACAAACAGATGAAAAAATATATATTATTAATAGCGATGTTCTCGGCAGTATTTTTTTCTGCCTGTGATGATTTCCTCAGTGAACCACCATCAAAAACATCGTCTTTGGTTCCTTCAACGGTGGAGCATTTAGAGAATTTATTGAATGACTACAGCACTTTCTCTTCTGAAAGCAATAACGATCTTATTTTTGGGTCCGATGATTATGGCTTACTGACTCATTTATATGACAATTCAAGTGGTGTATATAAGGTGAAAACTGCGAATTATGCCACATGGGATGTACAATCTCTACCAGATGATGATAGAGCATATTACCCACATGAGTGGAGGAAAATATTCCAGGCTAACTTGATTCTTGAAAGTTTAGGTAATGTAAGTGGAGCAGAAAATGATAAAGATAACTTAAGAGCAGAAGCACATTTTATTCGTGCATACAGCTATTTTCAAATGGTGAATACATACTGTTTGCCTTATAGTGAAGAAAACAAAGGAGAACTTGGTCTTCCTGTGAAAGTTTCAACCAGTTTCGAGGAGTCAGGAGCTAGAGTAACATTAGGTGAAACCTGGGATATGATTCTTTCTGATTTGGAAAAAGCTTTGGAATTGAATAGAGATCTTGTATTAAGAGATGGTAAGTACAGAAGCTGGAGAGCCAGTTCACCAGCTGTTAATGCTTTTGCAGCCAGAGTTTATCTTATGATGAATGATTACACCAAGGCTCAGACTTATGCCGAAGCAGCACTTTCAGACCATCGTCAGATGATGGATTACAATACAGATATGCGATTTTCTGATATAATATCCGAAGAGCTGATTGACGGCGCATTAAAGAGAATTTGGTACCCATATACTCATGATGCACAAGAAGATCAAACAGATAGAATGGAGTGGAAAGAATTGTATTATTATCGATTTTTAGATAATGCTTACTGGAACTATATTCCGTCACCAGAACTTTTGGCTCTATACGATCAAACTTATGATTTAAGATATAAGTATCATATGGTTGAGGATTACTCTTATGATAGAGGTTTGTCTATCAGTTATCCTGGCTATGTATTCTTCTATAAAGGTGAGATTCCAAGTGGTCCTACTGTTGCAGAAATGCTTTTGGTTGAAGCAGAAAGTAAAGCTCGAACAGGAAACTGGCAAGATGCCCTTACTACGGTTAATGAATTAAGAGCGAAGCGTATGGATAATACGGCTCCAGCCAATATTATTAATTTGTCAGCAGCAAGTCAAGCTGAAGCTTTAAGTAAGATTTTGGAAGAACGTCGTAGAGAATTACCATTTACACAACGATTCTTCGATGTGAGACGATTTAATAACAACACAGATGCTTCTGATGATGTTATTATGACAAGAACTTTCTATCCTATCGGGTCTTCTGTAATCGAGGGTTCTCAAACACCAATTACTTATACTCTGGATAAGAAATCACGTAAATTTGCTCGTCCATTACCAAACACGGATATCAATACAACAGCAGGTGTACTTGAGCAAAATCAATATTAAAGTGTTTTTGATATCATTCTAAATTTTTCAAACATAAATTAAATAATCAGGGGAAATCCCCTGATTATTTAATTTCATCCGGGTATTGAAATTTTTTTAGAGAATCAAAAATACTTCTAAAAATCAAAGCCAATCGGAATACTACACGTACAGAGTTTAGCAAAATTAAATAAATAAAATAGTCACTTCTGGCCTTGCTTCGTCGAATCAGCATTTAAAAGCAATGCCAAGACAAAAAAAATAACTAAAATGGGAAAGAATAGTTTTTTAATCGTATTTGCATTATTTATCCTTTTAATAGGGAGAACAATTAATACAAGTGCACAAGAATATAAAATTTCTGGCACTATTAAAGGCTTGGATAATGTTAATGGCATAATGTACTATGTAGATGCAAGTACTGAACGTGGTTACAGACTAGATACAGTGAAGTTCGAAAAAGGCAAGTTCGAGTATTCTGCAAAAATTACCGAGCCAGAAGTTCAGAGAATGGATTTTGATACCAATTCATTAAGAAAAATAGTTGGGCGAGGTTATCTTCCTACTAAAGCTGTTAGGTTATTTTATATAGCTTATCCTGGAGCAGATATTAAAGTAAAAGGTGAAGCAACTGATTTCTGTAATGCATATCCTGGAGGAGATCCAGAAAATGAGCTTATGGCAAAGCTGAATTCAAAGGTTCATCCATTGTTGAACGAGAAGGCTAATCTTTCAGTGAAGCATGCTTTAGATACAACTTTCAGTGAGGCGATTTTTAAAAGATTAGAAGAACTAGCTAAGCAAGAAGAGGAGGCTAAAATGGATTTCTTGGCAAAGCATGTTTCTTCAATAGCAGGCCTTTGGTTGATGGAGAATATGATCATTCGTTCCGAAATTGAAATGGAGAAGGTTGCTGAATTAATGGCTTCTGTTGATGTAAATAAATATAAAGATTTGTCATACTACAAAGCTTTGGCAATTAGAGTTAAGGGATTTAAAGAAACAGGAATTGGAATGCAAGCTCCTGCCATTACAGGTAAGAATATAATGGATGGTGCTGATTTTGATTTGAGTTCTTTAAAAGGGAAGTATGTGATTATTGATTTCTGGGGAACATGGTGTGGCTCTTGTATTGCAGGAGTTCCTGAAATGAAAAAGTTTCGCGATGAGCATGCTGACAGACTTCAAATTGTAGGTTTAGTAAAGGATAGTTTTTTATCAAAAGTTCAAAAGTGTATTGAGAAAAATGGAATGAACTGGCCAAATATTTTGGTTGGAAAAGGGGAACAAGATTTTGTAGCTAAATACAATGTGCAGGGCTACCCAACTAAAATTCTTTTGGATAGAAAAGGGAAGGTTTTACTTCGTTCGGTTGGTGAGACAGAAGAGTTTTATCATGATGTTGAAAAACTTATTGTGAAATAAATTGGATTCTTGCATTTTGACTCGTGCAATGAATCAGGTTTTAAACCACCCCCATTTCGGGGGTGGTTTTTCGTTTTTATGAATTTTATCTGTCAGCAGTTTTTCTTCTTATGTCTGAAAAATAATAGGGTGAAGTTTGAATGATTACTGAAAAAAATGTGTTTATTTGATGAGCATAAAATAAGGGGATGAAAAAATCTTATCAGCCCATTACTTGAAAAACAACAACTATTGAAAACAATTACAGATACAAATTTTGGCTACCTGCATACTGAGCCCTTCGGTTTTGTGAAGGCTTTTTATTGTCTCTTGTTTTCTCAAGAATCCGGATTGAAATATATCCCCACATACCATTCTCTTCTTAGCAGAAGCTATTCCTGGAAGAGGAATTCCTTTAAGTTCGAAAATATCTAGATTGTCGAACAGGCAACTATAAGGATTTATCACTGTTTATATTTTGTTTCAATATAGTCCATGAGGGCTATAGCTACACATTTGTGTTTGAACACTGAAGTTTATCGGCATACGTAAGTGTGTGTTAAGCCTAATTGCTCATGATACATGTGGCTCGTATAGCTACGCTGAGCCCTTCGGGGTACATCTTGTAAATAAGATGTTGATCTAAATCCTTAAATCGTTCCTTTATTGCTTTGGGACGTTTTGGTAACCAGTTGCTTAAAGTGTGAGTGCGACATTTTGTTTTAGACGAGATGCGCCAGCTGACACCACCTCCGAAAATTAATTCAACCAGCTTTTTAATTATCCAAACAGGAATCATGCCGTATAGTGTGATTCAAATCCACTGTGTAGGCTTTCATTTTTGCTGGTAGAAAACTTCATGTATAATTTTAAAATAAATGTTATGAAAACAAGAATTCTAATTGTATTGACTCTTGCAATTTCCCTAGTGAGTCATTTTTCCTATGGAGAATCAAACCTATCAGGTTTAAATTCTAATAAGACCCCAATCGGTAAATGGGAAATTAAAGTTGCCCCCGAAGGGATGTCTGAAATGCCTGCTGTATTGGAAATAAGCCAAACCGATGACAAAAAAGCCTTCTCCGGTATTTTTAATATGATGGGCAACAAAGTTGACGCTCAGGATTTAAAAATCGAAGAGAACAGGTTAAGTTTCAAGGCAGATATGGGATCACTGGTACTTAGCTTTGATCTAAGTCTTAAAGATGATCAACTTGAAGGTAAGGTAAATGCCAGTGATGGAGTTAAAGGGACAGTAAGCGGGAAACGACTCGACGAATAGCTTAAAAATAGCTAAGAGCACATCTTGTGTCTGATAGGTATGGAACTTCTACGATAAATGGAAGTTCTGTACCGAATTCTATGGCTCATGTTGAGCTGTCAAAAAATAAAATCACAATGAAATTAAATAGAAAAAAGAATTCCAATGAATTAGAATTGGGCCGACGGGATTTTCTCCGTTTGGGTAGCTTAGGCACCGTATTGGGTGTAGCTGGCCTGGCTTCGATTCCAAAGAAAGTAGCAGCTAATTCCCTTAATAAGGAGGTCAGGAATAGGATAAGCAGCACAGAGGATCATTTTCCTTTGGAAGTGAATGATTCCTACCAAGCACCACGAAGTTGGGATCATGTGCATGCACAGGCATTTTTTGGAGGCCCTCTTGAGGCTGCAGGGCAAAAAGTAGATGCTGAAGTGAAAGTTCTGGGCAGCAAATTCAGAAGCGGAGGGGATCATCCTACCCGCAAGGGATTCGGGCCATTGGAAAAAGCCCTGGCAGGGGGTGCCTGGGCATTGAGTGGTACCACGGTTGGATCCTCGGTTTTGGGTATTCACGATTATGGTTTGTTTAGTTGGGAACAGGAAGATGCCAACAGGACTTCTCCTGGGCATGAATTTCAGTCAGCTAAGGAGGCTTCAGCAGCCATAAAAAGAGCTGCGAAACTATATGGTGCTGATCTGGTTGGGATCACACATCAGGATAGCCGATGGGATTATCGGGAGTTTTTCAGTCCCATTGCTCCTGCAAAAAGAAAGATGTTCCCATCTATGAGCGCTTTCAAGAGTTTGGTCAATAAAAATTGGGCTCCGGATCAGTTTACCCATGGCTGGGAGAAATTTCCTTTTAAAGCTAAATCGGTTATTGTTTTGGCTTTTGAGATGGATTATGAAGCCATATCGGCTTCCTCAACCGAAGTTAGTGCTGCGGCCGTAGGGGAAGGCTATTCACGAATGGCCAAGACGGCCTATCAGTTGGCTGTATTTTTGAAAAGCCTGGGTTATGGTGCTGTAGCAGCAGGTAACGATTTGGGAGTGAGTGTGCCCTACGCCATTGCGGCAGGTTTGGGCGAAGCCTCCCGTATGGGGCAATTGGTTACCTATAAATACGGACCCAGAGTTCGAATTGCCAAGGTTTATACCGATTTCGATTTTGTTGAATACGACAAAGCCAAATCCTTTGGAGTCATGGACTTCTGCAGGAATTGCAAACGCTGTGCCGATGCTTGTCCCGGAAAGGCCATTACGCATGATACAGAGCCATCCTTTTATCCAACGCATGAGGATAAAGAAAACCCCTGGTACAATGCGGTGGGCGTAAAGAAATACTATATGAATGCAAAGAATTGTTTCAAGGTTTGGGCTGATGCCGGGAGTGATTGCACCAACTGCATTGCCTCATGTCCCTACAACAAACCGGATTTCTGGCACCATCGTTTGGTGGATGGCATATCGGCTGTTATGCCCGGAACGGTACACGATTTTATGCGCGAAATGGATATCCTTTTTGGCTACGGAAATGTTGACGATGGTGAGGCTGTCGACAAATTCTTCAGTACCCGAAATCGAAGCTATGATGGATTTTAACCCTTAAAAACTTGTATGATGATATTTACCGTAAATGAAATTTTATTTTTTGCATTAGGGGTGATTTCTACCCTGATGGTATTAAGCATTAGAAGCTGGAATAAGCAATACCATTTTAAAAAAAGCGAATGGCCTGTGATTATTTTGGGATTTTTTATGCTCCTTTTTTGTATCGCCTGGTCGGTGAGTTCTGTTCTGGAAGGTGAACCCCGGGCAGCAAGTATGGGAATGCTTGTGTTTGGTTTGCCGGCTCTGATATTATTGGCTCTAAGCAGAAGGTTGATTTTAAAAAAGTAGTTTAATGAGAAATCGAAAAAGATGGGTGAATGCTTTCGCAATTTCAGCTTTGCTTGCGGCCTTTGTATTTGGGCAATACCAGAGCAGGCAGGAATATGAGGCACAAGTCCTGAAAGCTTTTCCAGGTATGAAGTTGGAGAAACTTTCCGGAACCGACCAGATATATACATTGGGGAATAGGGGAGATCTCTTGTCTCTTGGTTCTTCGAGTGGTTATGGTGGTCCCTTAAGGGTAGGTGTTGAAAGCAGAAATGATACGCTTCAAAATATCCACATATTAAAAGAAAGGGAAACCTATTCTTTTCTTGTAAAGCTGATGAATGAAAAATTCTTCAGGCAATTTGAAGGGATGCGGCTCTCCGATTCTTTTTCAGTTCCTGCAGAAGTGGAGGTGGTGTCAGGCGCAACGGTAAGTTCGGTGGCTTTTGTCAATGCCATTCGTCAGGCTTCCCATGCTTTAGCTGCACGTACTTCGAGTTTTAAGCCCCATCCTGTAAGTAAGAGCTGGCATTTTTCCTGGCAGGAGTGGGGATTAATTCTTTTGATTCTGCTGGCTGCTTATTCCGTTTTCATGAAAAAAAGAAGTCTGCGCTATCTTTCCCTGGGGGTGTCTTTTGTGTTTATCGGATTTATTTTAAATGCCTCACTTTCCCTGAGTCATTTTGCTGTTTTGCTTCTTGGATATTTTCCTTCGGTTCACGACCATCTCCTTTGGTGGATATTGATGGGCAGTACAGTGGGAGTTGCCTTGTTTATGGGAAAAAATATTTATTGCAGTGGGCTTTGTCCCTTTCATGCAGCTCAAATCTTTTTAAATAAAGTGGGGGGAATCAATTTACATTTTCCTCCCGGAGTTCAGCGTATTATAAAGCATACATCCAAGCTTTTGTTATGGCTTGCCCTTATCCTGATTTTTCTGGAAGGCAATCCCACGGCAGGTTCTTATGAACCTTTTGCTTTGCTATTCTCCCTTGAGGGAGCCGGACTTCAATGGTATGTGTTGCCGGCAGTTCTTATGGGGAGCCTTCTTGTTCCTGATGTGTTCTGTCGATACCTTTGCCCGGTGGGGAGGAGCTTTACCTATTTGTTAAAGGCAAGGCAGAAGGTAAAGATAAAATTTATAAAGCTTGTAAAATAGAGTCAATAATATGGGCATAAATACAAAAGGGAAATCGATTAAAATCTCCTCTCTCAGCGCGTCCAAACTGAGTGGGTGTTTTCTTTTAAGAACCAGGATTCAACTAAATCATCGGCTGTGTTTTGTGATGATTTGTACCACTTCGCTTAGGGGCTTCTCCAGCAACTTACACACCTTTTCGATGTCGATAAAGCCAAACAGATTTCCCCACTAAATAAAGCCTAACATCAAAAAACATAAAAACAGATAAAAAAGTTCAGCGATTAAATCACCCATTTTAATTTTTACACGAGATAGTTATCGTAGAAAGTAAACTCAATGATATTTTTGTCAGGCAAAGTGGTCTGAAATGGCTTGTTTTTCACAAATTTTAAAGCTTAATTCGTGCCTTATAATTTGTTTTAGACGCAGTTTGGCGAAATCTAAATTTGACTTTGAGAAAAGCTTCGTGCTGGTGCTGGTGCTGGTGTAATAACTATATGAGGTAAAGCACGAAAAGGTGTTGGGAAAGATAATTGAAGAAAGGACTCATAAATAAAGCCATTTTAGAAGAGCTGTTTAATACCTATTATAACAGTTTGTATTACTATGCCTATAGTTTTCTGAATGATACTGAAATTTCCAAGGACATTGTCAATGATGTCTTCGAGTATATATGGGTAAAACGGAACACGATAGATATCAGCTACTCCATAAAATCTTTACTATACAGCATGGTAAAGAATAAAGCCATCAACCATATTCGTCATCAGGAAGTTAAAAAGAAGCATCACCACTTCGAAATAAGTAAAAGCGAAATAGCAGAAGACGATTACCAGGAGCACGATGTTTTAATGAAAAAATTGATGCAGGCTATTGAAGAATTGCCACCTAAAGCCGGCCTTGTTTTTAAAATGTGCTTTATCGAAAATCTCAGCTATAAAGAAATAGCTGCCGAATTAGGCGTTTCAGTTAATACTGTGAAGACTCATATCACAAAATCCTTGAAGCGTTTGCGCGAAGATTTCAAGCATGAATTAGTGCTTTTTTTCTTTTCCGCTGAAAATAAATAAAAATACACTCACCCTTTTTTCATTTTGTTTGTGTTAGTAGTAAGAGCGTATCTGAATACGCTCAATAATCTAATAAACAAATGCAAAAAAACTACAATCACGAGCAAATAGAAGAGGTTATTCAAGTTCTGAATGATCCAAAAAATCGTTTGCTTAGTTTCATGACAAAATACGACGACAATAAAGAAATGTTGGATTTGTATGATGAATTGAGAAATTTCAAAGAGGCTCATCTGAATTTGATTCAGAAAGACCGTCCCAATCTGCCATTGCAATGGCAAAAGCTGAATTATAAAATTGGCAACTCTCACAAAAAGAAGATTAGCTGGATGATTGCTGCCAGTGTTATTCTTCTGATTTCCCTAACATTTGTTTTACAATTCGAAACACTCTTTAGTCCTCAACAACTTGTTGTAGATAATAGTCCCATTGAAAAAGGCGAAGCAAAAGCGATTTTAATTACCTCTTCGGGAAAAGTAGTGGAATTAGACGAAAATAAGGATTGGGTTCTTAAGGAAAAACAAGGCGTTAAAATTGTTGGAGATACTAAGAATCTGATTCACTATAATAAAGACCCTATTTCTAAAGATAAGTCAGCAAAGATGGCTTACAATACACTTAAAATACCCCGTTTTGCTGAATATCAAATTGTGCTTTCTGACGGTACCAAAGTGTGGCTGAATTCAGAGACGGAATTGAAGTATCCTATTCAGTTTGAGGGGAAACAAAGGGTGGTTGAGCTGATTGGTGAAGCTTACTTCGACGTTGAAAAAGATGCAAGCAAGCCTTTCTTTGTGAAAACAAAAGGGATTGAGACCCGTGTTTTAGGTACGGAGTTTAACGTGAGTGCCTATCCTAACGAAGAGTTAAACATTACACTGCTTGAAGGAAAAGTGCAATTGGCTGGCAAAGCATTAAGCCATAAGCTTATTTTGAAGCCAGGAGAGAATGCCAACAGGAAGAGGGGAGCTACTGAGATGCTGGTATCTGAGGTAGATGTCAAAAAAATCACGGCTTGGCGCGATGGGTATTTATATTTTGAAAAGGAACGCCTCGAGGATATTCTAATCAAATTGCAGCGCTGGTACGACTTTAAAGTTTTCTTTCAAAACCCTGTAGTGAAAGATTATGAGTTTAGAATGCGCGCCGATAAAGCATCTGATTTTAACGAAATAGTAAACCGATTAGAAGCTACCGGGCGAATACAGGTTGATATAAAGGCTAAGGCTGTATTGATATCGGATGTAAAGCGATAAAAAAACAAGAAAATTAAAATCCAAAAAAAAAGGGATAGTTGGAGCTATCCCTAATAAACCTTCATCACATAAGTGATGAATAATTTTTAATCTTCATTTACAAATTTATGAAAAAAAAACTAACCAGGCTTTTTCTGAATAGGGATAAAAGCAAAACCCAAAAAATTATTATGCGGCTAAGTATGTTTAAGCTGGTCATGTTGTTGAGTTTTCTGACAACTTATGCCAATGTAAACTCACAAACAATTATTGGAAAAATAAAGCTCTCTGAGGTAGAGCTATCAGATGCGTTTGAGCAAATTGAAGAAGTTTGTGATTGTGACTTTATTTTCAATTATAACGATGTGAAAGGCTATAAGGTTTCTATTGATTTGGAATCTTCTTCGGTGGAAGCTTGTCTGGACGAGCTGCTTAAAGGTCTGCCTTTTCAGTACAAAAAAGAAAATGAATTGGTGATTATTTCTTACAAGAAAACGGTGCCTGTAGCTACGCAGCCTCAATCACAACAAAAAAGAGAAATAAAGGGAAAAGTCACCGATGAAGATGGTAACACACTTCCTGGTGTATCTGTAGTTGTAAAAGGAACAACAAATGGTGTTTCCACTGATATTGACGGAAATTATTCTATTAGTATTGAGAATGAAAATGCTGTTTTGGTATTCTCTTTTGTGGGAATGGAGAGCCAGGAAATCAAATTTAAAGATCAATCGACTATCAATATAGTTTTGAAAGAGGATCAAAGCCAACTGGGAGAGGTTGTTGTTACTGGTTATCAGACCATCTCCAGGGAACGAGCTACCGGTTCTTTTGCAATTGTCAATGAAAAAGTTCTTGATAGTAAAATCTCAACAGATTTCACTTCTCGAATCGATGGTATGGTTTCAGGACTTCAAGTAGATAGAGAAGGAAATATGACTATTCGAGGAATTTCTACATTGAACGCTTCTACTAAACCACTGGTTGTTGTGGATGGTTTCCCTATCGAAGGCGATAATTTGAGCATTAATCCCAATGATATCAAGTCGGTGAATGTGTTGAAGGATGCTGCAGCTGCTTCTATTTGGGGAGTTAGAGCATCAAATGGAGTTGTTGTTGTTATCACAAAAAATGGTGGTAAAGCGAAGAAACCTGTTGTTTCTTTTTCATATAATATGACTATTAAAGATAAGCCGGATTTTTCTAGTATGGGATATGCTTCACCAGCCGACCAAATTGATGTTGAACTTGAAACTTTGCAAAATGGTTGGGTATGGGCTCCCAGTAGTTGGAGTACATCTCCTGTGTCACAAGTAGCTGATATTGTTTTCGGATCTGCAAATTATAGTCCCTGGTCGGTTAGGGGAAAACACCCATATGAGTATATTACCGATGAAGAGAAAGAGAAAATTGAATTGTTAAAAACACAGGATGGAGTTAAGGAATATGAAAAGTATTTTTTAAGAAATTCTGTTAATCAACAATACAATCTATCTATTAATGGAGGTAGCGATGCGCTTACATATTATGTGTCGGGTATTTTTGACAAAAATAAGGAGAGTTATCTAAGACAAGGTATGGATAGATTCATGCTTAATAGTAAGATGGATATTAAGTTGAGTGAGAGAGTAAAGCTAACTACCGGTGTTAATATTTCTCACCAGATATCAACATCACCTTCATCAGGTCCAAACGATTATATGATGGGACCAAAATATGGTTATGGTAACTATTTGGATGGTAATGGTAATTATAATCCTTTTCCCAAGGGTGTTGCTCAACAATTTAAAGATGAATATGCTCAAAAAGATGGTTTCCTAAACTGGGATTATAATCCACTACAGGATTTTAGAAATACAACTGATGAGACTGAGACTAATAATTATAGAATATTATCAGGATTAAATGTGAAATTATTCAAAGGTTTGGCTTTGGATGTAAAATATCAGTACGAAAAATTTCTAAGCAAGCAAGAGGCTCTTTATAATAAAGAAAATTTTGTAACACGTAATTCTTATAATCAGTATACTGGAATCGATCCTGAAACATCGAACCAAGTACATAGTTTCCCATATGGAGAGATTCAAAAGAATAACGATAGAGAAAAGTTAGCTCACTCTCTTAGAACACAGTTAAATTATTCTTTAGAGTTTGGTGATCATTCAATTAAAGCTTTGGCTGGTTGGGAGTATCGTAATATATCATATAGCTCGGTAAGAGATTCTTATGTGGGCTACGAATCTCAGTTGCTTACAGGTAATATTGTTGATTGGAAAAGCATAAACGACCGTAAGGTACCCACTTGGAATGGTAGTAAATATGCACGTGGATATTATTACAAAGGTCCTGCATTTTCTGAAACTGAAGAAAGATATGTTTCTGCATATACTAATATTGGATATTCATTTGCCAGTAAGTACGACCTTACATTTAGTGGTCGTATTGATGATTCTAATCTTTTTGGTGCGGACAGATCATATCGATTATTGCCTCTGTGGTCAGTTGGTGCAGGTTGGAATATCTCTAAAGAAAATTTCTTTAAATCGGAAAAAGTTAATTTGCTTAAATTGAGAATGACCTACGGTATTAATGGTAATATCGATAGAACAACAGTTCCTCAAATGAAAGTTAGAATTCTGAGAGATATGGATACTCAGGATATTGTTGGTGAAATTGAAAATCCAGGAAATCCTAAATTGAAATGGGAAAAAACTAGTGTGACTAATTTAGCTGTCGATTTTGGGTTTTTTAATAATAGAATTGCTGGTTCTATTGAATATTATAAGAAAATTAGTAATGATTTGTTAGGCGAAAAGGTTTTAAACCCTCTTTATGGTTATACCACAATAAAGTCCAATATTGCAGAATTGTCTAATAAAGGTTTTGAACTTCAGTTGAATACCACACCTGTGATTATTAAGGATTTTAAATGGGATTTAGGTGTGAATTTCTCTTATAATAAAAATAGTGTGGTTAAAGCATATAGCGATGCACGAAGTTTGAGAGATGTAATAGATGGGAAATATATTAAAACTGGAAGACCTATCGATGCTGGATATGCATACCGATATGCTGGATTGTCAGAAACGGGTACTCCATTAGTTTATAATAAAGAGGGCGAAAAAGTTGATCAAATCGCTAATGTAGTTGAAAATGTTGATGATTTGAAATATGTTGGTGCAACTATTGCTCCTTATAACGGAAGTATTAATACCTCCTTCTCATATAAGGGTTTTAATCTAAATATGTTGTTTACTGGTAGTTTTGGGCATTATTTCAAAATGGCACCATTAGAGTATAATACTTCTATGATGCTCGACTTTAGTGGTAATTTAATCAGCAATGAAGCGAAGGACAGATGGAGAAAGGAAGGGGACGAAATGATTACAAATATTCCTAAAGTTGGTGGTAGCCCTTGGGAAATAGAATACGATTATTTTAACAATTCTGATTATAAGGTAAAACCTGCTGATTATATTTCTTTTAAAGAGGTGGTGTTGTCATATCAGTTTAATAAAGAGTGCTTAAGTAAACTTCCTTTTAGTAGTATAGTTCTATCTGCTCAAGCACGTAATCTTGGCAAATGGGTGAAAAATGATCAAGATATTGATCCAGAAACCAGAACTTTATTTGCTTATGGATCAATGTCGATGCCAACTCAAAAATCGTTCAGTATTGGATTAAAGGCAACATTTTAAATAACTTATAATATTATAAAAATGAAAAATAATATAAAAATATTCATAGTCCTGGCTGCAATGCTTTTTGTTGGGTGCGATTCACTTGTTGATGTCGAACCTAAAGGATTTATGATTCCCCAAAAGGCATCAGATTTACGTATGATGCTTAATAATGTATCAGGAAGATACACTAAACCTAGACCAGTTACTATTGGCTATAGTTTAATCCAATATGCTGGCGACCAAACATACTATTCCGATAGCGAACCTATTGATGGTAAGTACGAGAGTGTTTATGCATATTATATGCGCGATACAAAATTAATCCAAGAGCATAACCATGGCGATATTTTATATATGAGTCAATTAGTTGCACTTAGTAATACTGTTCTTGATATTTTACCAACAACATCCGATTTGTCGGTGGCTGAGCGTAATCAGATAAAAGGTGAAGCTTTGGTCCACAGATCGTATGCATTTTTAACTTTAGTAAATATTCATGCTGCTCATTATGATAAAAATACTGCTTCTGCCGATCTGGGTATTCCAATGTTATTAAATCATGATGTAACTGCTGATATTCCTGCTCGTTCAACTGTTCAGGAGGTATACAAACAGATAACTGATGATTTAACCGAAGCTATTGATTTATTAGGCGGAATCACTGAGAATAGAGCATTGCCTTCGAAAGCAGCTGCTAACGCACTATTGGCACGTACTAATTTATATATGAGTAATTTTAATGATGCCTTAACTAATTCAGAGAATGTTTTAGAATTGCAGGCTAACTTGTATAATTTGGAAGACTATTTAACCGCTGATGATGTTTTAGATCTCCCAGGTAGAGATTATAAATGTGAAGAAACAATATTGCATAAGGAAGTTGATAACTCTATGGCAGCCGGATCGGCGAAAAGATATGTATCTGCAGAATTTTGGGCTCTTTATAAAGAAGGTGATTTAAGGGCTAAATATTATTCAGAAACAGATGGTCAATATTCTTATACAAATTACCCATACACATTTTCTGGTATTTTAATCTCGGAGATGCTATTAATCAGAGCAGAATGTAATGCACGTAAAGGGAAATTAGCTTTGGCTTTAACAGACCTAAACTATATTCGTTCTCATAGATTTAAAGCTGAAAATTATACTGATTTATCTTCTGAGAATCAGGATGAAGTGATGGATTGGGTTCTTAATGAGAGGAGAATCGAATTAGCATGGATCGGTCTTCGTTGGTTCGATATGAAACGACTAAACAAGGAGGTAAAGTATCAAAAAACTCTTACCCGAACTTATAAAGGCAAAACTATTGTTTTTGAGCCTAATTCTGAACTTTGGGTATTCCCATTCCCTGGTTCAATCCTTGAAGAAGGTCTTATTGAACAAAATCCATAATATTTAAAAACAAATTAGGAGCGTCTCTCTTTAGTGGAGAGGTGCTCTTCCTTTTTAATTATAGTAAAATAAAACGCAGATGTCTAAATATAATAAGAAGATACTTTTCAGTTTTTTAATGTTGTTATGTGTATCCTTTGGAGCTAAATCTCAAGGAATTGAATTCTTTCATGGTAGTTTCGATGAAGCTAAAGCATTGGCTAAAGCTGAAAACAAGCCTCTGTTTATTGATGTATACACCTCTTGGTGTGGTCCTTGTAAAAAGTTATCGAAAACAATATTTCCTCAAAAAATTGTAGGCGATTATTTTAATCAAAACTTTGTGTGCTTTAAATTACAAGCAGATAAAAAAGGTGGCGAAAATCAGAAAATTGCAGATAGTTACAATGTAGCTGCCTATCCTACTCTGATGTGGTTAGATGGAGAAGGAAAACTGATGCATGTTTCTACTGGTTTTAAAGAACCTGCTAGACTGATTGCCGAGGCTAAAATTGTATTCGATAAGGACAAAAGAGTAGGTACATTAATTGAAAAGTGGGAGAGTGGAGATCGTTCGAAGCAGGTTGCTCTTAAATATTTTTCGTACGATAAAAATTCAAAAGGTGAATTCGATGCTTATTTTAATGGTCTTTCTGAAAACGAAAAGTTAGATAGTTCGACTTTTATAATGATATCTAATCTTCGACTCGATTTAGAGAGTGATCTATTCAAGTTTGTTGTAAGTCACCGCAAAGACTATCAAAAAGTAGCCTATCCATTTAAAATATTAAGAACTATTGATTCTAAAATTGAAAATGAATTGCTGAAAAATTTTGATACAGATAAGTATAATTCAACACTTCAGAAATATGAGGATTTAGGATTTACTGATCTTGATTTATTTGCAAAAAGGACTGAATGGAAATACTGTCTGAAGAATGATAATTACGTGTTATTCGAGAAATCAGCTAATGAATACATAAGTACATATCATATAAAGCGTCCTTACGTATATTCTGAACTGATAAATGCATTGTTTCAGCAGATGAGAAGCGAGAAGTTTTCTGAGTTTAAAAATTGTAAGATTGCACTTGTATGGGCTGATAATATTAAGAAAAATTCTAAAGATGCTTCTCGAGATTATATTGTTATGGTAAAGGCTCTTGCCGTTGCTGGCGAAAAGATTAAGGCAAATGCTATAGGAGCTGAATATTTAAAAATACTTAGTGTGAAAAATGATAGAGGTTCTTCGTTTGAACATGAATATTTAACGAGTATTTTGAAGCAAATTGAATAATCCTTCCAATACAGAGGGAGGCTCTTGGGAGACGAATGAAGTTTGTCCTGCCGTATATGAAAATTCGAATGTGTTTTTTTTGATCTATTATTTCTAATGTTTGAAACAGCCTAAATTGTTAATGGATCTAATCCCTTTTAATTCATGCATTAAATAAAAAGGAATCATTCGGACTTACGATTCTTTTGTTATAATCAGCTAAATGGCAATGGAATAAAAACAAAAAAAACACCCCCCCCAGCGCATTCAAACTGAGTGGGGTGTTTTCTTGTAATCGGTATTAGGATTCAATTCAATTATCGGCCGTGTTTTGGGATGATTTTACCCTTTAAGTGCATGAAATTGCCAATGGGCAGCCCAATATGACCCATTGGTGGGGCAGAATGACAATGTTCATAACTCTGTGTCAAGGTTAATTCATTAAGAATATATCTTAGCACCATGACAAATAAATTTAACTATGATTCCTTTAAGGAAAAAGCGATCCAAGGGATACTAGAGGGAAAAAACTTCAGTGGAAAAGACAACGTTTTATTGCCCATGATCAAAGACTTGCTGGAAAGCGCTATGCAGGCAGAATTAGATGTGCATATGAATGATGAACGAGCTCAAGATGATCAGTCAAATCCCAATCGAAAAAACGGTACCACCACTAAAACCATGAAATGCGAACAGGGATCCTTCGAGCTTAAAACTCCCCGGGATCGAAATAGCAGCTTTTCTCCACTAATCGTTGAAAAACAACAAACAATATTGGGCGATGCCCTGCAGGACAAAATCATCTCATTGTATAGCAATGGCATGAGCTATAGCGATATTCAGGAACATCTGGAGTCGCTATATAACACCAAAATATCCAAAGGTAAACTAACGGAGATAACCGACCGCATACTCCCAGATTTGGAGCGTTGGAAAAACAGGCAGCTAGAGCCAATTTATTCGATCATCTGGCTGGATGCCCTTCACTTCAGCGTCAGAGAAAACAGCATGACATTAAAAAAGGCGGTATACGTGATCCTAGGCTACGATATGTACGGCCAAAAGGATGTTCTGGGGATGTACATCGGGGAAAGTGAAAGCGCGAAGTTTTGGCTTCGAGTTCTGGAGGATATTCAAAGCCGGGGGGTGAGAGACATCCTAATTGCATGTATGGATAATCTATCGGGGTTTACTCAGGCAGTTGAAGCAATTTATCCGAAAACGGATGTGCAGTTGTGCATAATTCACCAGATCAGGAACAGTATGAAGTATGTTTCGCATAAAAACACGTCCGCTGTTATATCTGACCTTAAAAAGATATACCAAGCACCCAATATAGAGGCAGCCTCAGTCGCTATGGATGAATTCGAAGACCATTGGAATGAAAAGTATCCAGTGGTTATCAGGTCCTGGAGAAATAATTGGCTGCATTTAACTCGCTATTTTGATTACTCCAAGGACATCAGGCGGATCATGTATACTACAAACACCATCGAGGGTTTTAATCGTCAAATCCGTAAATACACCAAAACCAAAGGCGCATTCGCCAACGATAAGGCTTTGATGAAACTCTTGTATACCATAACAAAGTCAATAAGTGAGAAATGGACAGGTAAACCAGCCTATTGGGGACAGGTACAGCAGCAGCTACTAATCAAATTTGAGGAAAGATGCGGGATTAGCATTTAAGGGGGATTACAAACTCAATAACAAAAAGCAAAGGTAGATTGCTTAGAGAACCCATCAAGGGTAGATAAACGGCTTGCCGCAGGCGCAACACAAGCCGCCCTTGACCAAATCTCTAAACCAATCAGAAAGGCTTTTGAAATTGAGTCCGAAAAATAAGTTATAAACAAGTAAAACACCCGTGACACAGAATATTGAACATACCCGGCAGAATTGCCTCGGGAAGCCGAAAAATTGCCGGAGAACTATTAAATATTGCCAGAGGGATCAAAATAAATGCCGGAGAAGTGGTCAATATTGGTGGAGGACTTCAATATTTTACTGGAGGGATATAAAAAACCCGCGGAGAAGGGGTCAAATACTCCGCGGGATAGTAAAATCAAGGGTTTGAGCTTATCCTCGTTTATAGGTATTGATGTATTTCTTTTTTCTTTCAGGATTTCGCCAGAATACATATTGTCCAATTTCACGAATAATTTGCATATCCTCTATAAGTAAAGTATAGGCCTTATCACGAATAACTTTATTGGCACTACTATCATCTTTAGAACCGTTTGAGCTAGCCAGTAATTCTGACATAGCATGAGAAGTTGTTCTTGCTTTCTGGTTTAACTCCACATCATAATTGATAACTGCCAATGGTGCAGGATTTTTTTCGCCTAAAACAGCTAACTCTATTAAATCCTGAATCATATCTTTATGACCATTTCCTTCGCGAATTCGCTTTACCTTAGAATTAACATCAGGTGAATTGCGATATGCAAAACTAAAATGATGTAGAAGTTCATCACGCAAATCATAAGCGAGAGGTGATTGTTCCAACCACTCTTTTTGTGCATCCTGTCTGGCACGATACTCACTCATCCAAACTGCTTGACAATACCGTAAAGATCCTGCGCGTGTTGTTAGGTTTTCAACTTTTGTCCAATCTAATCCTGCTGCAACCAATGCTTCCTTGTCTTCAACGGCTTCTTTTTGCAATGTTTCTGCATCAGCACTCACAATATCAATTGGAGTGTCTGGTAATTTTACTTCCGATAGTGGTAGTGCTTCAATTTCTTCTTTACATGTTTCAAAATCGTTTTGATAATCCATAATTTAATAATAATAAGTTTATCTTGTGGGGCCCATCGGCCTCCTCTTCCAGTTTGTCTCGTCAAAGTTTGCCGGTTGATGACCAGCCGATGGGTTACCCTTTATTCCCCAAAAGAAAACATGTTGTTTAACTTTCAAAGAATACATAAGTTAAGTAAAATTATTTTATTCCCACAAATTTAATCGGTCAAGTTTTCAGAAGGTAAAGATTCATGTAAAAATGGCTTTGCATCTTAAGTGTAATTGCGATTGTCTGTCAGTCAGGATAATGGCTGTAGGTGTGGATTGGTGTGGAGGTGAAAAGTTCACATTTAAAGTTCTGTTTTTATTATTAAAATGAGATGAATCGGGATTAGAAGAAGGGATGAGAATTCAATTTTCATCCCACTTTTATGTTGTCAAGATATGTCTGTTGTATTCTTTCTCTTTTTCTGGATTCTACCTATTATAGAGATTTGCTTCAATAGAATTGTTAATCGATTTCTCTCAATATACTTAGCTTAAAGAATGTCGATAGACCCCTTCTAAAGGATTTTTTTTTCCCATCAATTCTTTTACATTTGTCGTCACTCTTTATTAAACAGCCACTAAGTATAATTGAATGATTCTACAAGCAGGGAAGATCGACATTCGTAAAACTGATATTAGAAGTATTTTTGATAAATATTTTCCATCCTTGTGTGTATTCGCCAATAAATTTGTGAATGATGAGGATTTATCTAAAGATATGGCTCAAGAGGTTTTTCTTAAAGTTTGGAACTCCGCTACTGAGTTTGAGTCAGAGAAATCTCTGAAAGTATACCTCTATTTGGCAACGAAGAATACCTGTTTTGATTACTTGAAAAAGGAAAGGCGAAAAAATCAGACGGCTGATTTCAAAGATGAAATTTACCTTGATGATGACAATGTCATTCTTGATATCATAAGAGAAGAAACTTATCGTCAGCTTGAAGATGCTATAGATCTTCTGCCGGAAAAAGCCAGGGATGTGATTCGTCTTAATTTAAAGTCTTTATCGAATCAGGAAATTGCCGAGGAATTAAATGTTTCAATTAATACCGTGAAAACACATAAGTTAAGTGCTTTTAAAAAGCTTCGTGAACATCTGGGAACACAGTATGTCGTCTTTCTTCTGGTTGATTTTTATCAATTTATCGAATAATACCAATTCATTCTTTTGTATTAAGCACTAAAACCCTATGTAGGTGGTTTTACAATTATTCTATTATTCATTTTTATAAATCGAGAGCTGATTCATTTTCAGTTCTTTGCTTTTTATTGTCCTTCTCTAAGTCAAAGTCCCTTTGTAATCCAAATTGAATAGAGGCAAGCTGATCACAAACATTTGATAGTATCTGTTTGTGATTTTTTTATTTTAAAATAATAGCGAGTGATACTGTCAGCAACACAGGTGTTTATAGAAGTTTGAAGTTTTTGTTGTAAAAAAAACATAAAAAAAATCAAAGCTGACTCACCCGAGTTTTAAATTTTGTCGTCTGTAGTGTACAAGTAAAGAAAAAAGCTACTTGAAATTAATATTTAGTATGAAGAAAAAGATATCTGAAAAGATAGAAATAAGTGATTTGCTTTCCCGGTTTTTGGGAACAGGTCTTGATGCCAATGAGCAAGCTCAGCTTGACAATTGGTTGACGGAAGATGTGGCTCATCAAAGTTTATTGGATGATTTAGTAAGTACAGAGGAGAGAGAGAAACGTCTTGAATTAATTGATCGTATTAATTTGGACTTTGAGTGGAAGCGTTTTCAAAGAAATACTGCGCCTAAGACTATTCCTATGCAAAACAGATGGATCGAGTTGGCCAGATATGCAGCTGTTATAGCTCTACCCATGTTAATCGCGGGATTTCTGCTTTTTCAAAATTATAATACCAGTCAGATTGCAGCAAATTTACCTGTGATTGAACCAGGTACTCAGACTGCACATTTGGTGTTAAGTAATGGAAAAAAAGTTGCTTTGGATGAAATGGCGTTGCGCATGAAGGAAGCGAATGATGAAGTCATCATCGAAAATAAAGAAAGAACGCTGAATTACACTTCTATAAATGATAAATCGGAAACACAATCGACAGTCTTCAATGAATTGTTAATTGGTAAAGGAGAGGAATATCAATTGGTTTTATCTGATGGTACGCGAGTTTGGTTGAATTCAGAAACCCGCCTGAAGTTCCCTGTTCAGTTTGCAAACAATAGGCGAGAGGTAATTCTTGAAGGAGAAGCCTTTTTTGAAGTGACCAAAAATGCCAACGCCCCTTTTATCGTGAAAACGGGTCCGATGGATATTGAAGTTTTGGGAACCTCTTTCAATGTCTCAGCATATAAAGATGAGGCCAGCATTCAAACCACGCTTGTAGAGGGAAAAGTGAAGGTTTCCTCGAATATTGGGCAGCCATTGGAACAGATACTGAAACCCAATGAGCAGGCTGTTTTTTCGAAATCGAATAATCAGTTAGAAATTATAGAGGTTAATGCCGCTTTATATGCTTGTTGGCGAGAAGGCGTTTTCGTTTTCGATGAGGAAAATCTAGACGATATTCTACGAAAATTATCCAGATGGTATGATATCAACGTGTTTTTTCAATCAGAAGAAGTACGGTCTTATCAGTTTTCTGGAAAACTACCTCGTTTTAAAAATTGCAATGAATTGTTGGAGATGATCGAGAAGACAACGGATGTCCAGTTTATAATGAAAGAAAACAGAACTGTAATCGTAAATAAAAAGTAAAAAAAATACCGAGATATAGTACCAGTATATCTCGGGTATTTAGAGATAAGCATCCATAATGGATGATATGTGAACCCTAAACCTTACAAATCTATGAAAAAAATGCTTCTTTTGCGAATTCCCATTTTTGGGGGGATTCGGAAAAAATGGCTCTTTGCTATGAAAAACTTTATTCTTCTATTTTTTGTGTTCAGTTTAAATCTGAATGCCAATATAATGTCACAGGCTCGGGTGAGCTTAAACCTCAGTGATGTAAGCGTTAAAACTCTGATTAATGAGATTGAATCTCAAACGGAATTAGGCTTTTTATATAATCTCAATGAAATTAAGGAAGTTAACCATATTTCTGTAGAGGCTAATGAGGAAACCGTAAAGGAACTACTTGACCGTGTATTGGAAAAGACGAGTTTGACTTACGAATTGGATAGGAATGTTATTGTAATTAAGCCTAATCCCTTACCTGTAAAGAGTCAACAAGAGGGCAAACGGAAACTAACTGGTACAATTACCGACGATACAAAGGTAACTTTGCCCGGAGTTTCTATTGTCGTTAAAGGGACTAGTAATGGTGTCTCTACCGATTTTGATGGGAATTTCACATTGGAAATACCAGAAAGTGGCAGTGTAAGCCTTCTCGTTTCTTTTATAGGGATGGAATCTCAAGAAATTGTTGTGACTAATCAGGAGCGATTGGATATTGTGATGTCTGGTTCTTCAGAGCAATTAAATGAAGTTACCGTAGTTGTAAGTACAGGTTATCAGAAGATTGACAGGAAATTGTTTGCAGGTTCTGCAACTAAACTGAATGCTGAAGATGCTAAGGTTGCTGGTTTAAGTGATGTTGGCAGAATGATGGAAGGAAAAGTAGCGGGTGTGAGTGTACAAAATGTTTCAGGAACTTTTGGTGCGGCTCCAAAAATTCGTGTACGTGGAGCTTCTTCAATTTATGGTGATACGAAACCTCTTTGGGTCGTTGATGGTGTTGTTCTGGAAGATGTGATAGACGTAAGTCCTGATCAATTATCATCAGGTGATGTTTCAACCCTAATTAGTAGTTCGGTTGCTGGTTTAAATGCTGAAGATATTGCTGATTTTCAGATTTTGAAAGACGCTTCGGCTACAGCTCTTTATGGTGCTAGAGCAATGAACGGTGTCATTAATATTACGACAAAAAAAGGTGTTGTAGGTAAATCAAAGATTAATGTAACATCAGAATATACAATAAAAACAAAACCTAATTATGGACAGTATGATATTTTGAATTCTCAGGATCAAATGTCTGTTTTTCGTGAGATGGAGCGTAAGCAATGGTTAGGACATGCCGAAATGATGAGAAGTAAAGATGGTGGAGTCTACTTTCAAATGTACGATGCTATCAACTCATATAACAATGGCTCATATGGCTTAATGAATACGCCTCAAGCTCGTGCGGAATATCTTGAAAAATATGAGAAAGCAAATACGGATTGGTTCGATTTACTATTTCGTAATAGTCTAATGCAAAATCACTCTGTCAGTTTAAGTGGTGGTTCTGAAACGGCTAACTTTTATGTCTCATCAAGTTTTTTACATGATGATGGATGGACAATTGCAGATGAAGTGGATCGATATACAATCAACATGAAGGGTAATTTCAAGTTGAGTGATAAGTTATCAGTTGGAATGTCTACTAAAGGTAGTTTTCGTGAGCAAAAGGCTCCAGGAACATTTAGTCGTACCTCGGATGCTATAAACGGTGACTATAGCCGTGAGTTCGATATCAACCCATTTTCATACGCTTTAAATACGAGTAGAACAATTGTTCCTTATGCTGAAGACGGTTCCTACAGATATAATAGAATGAATTTTGCCAAATTCAATATTTTGGATGAGTTCAAGAACAATTATATCGACTTAAATGTTTTGGATTTAAGTATTCAGGGCGATTTAGATTATCAATTCAATAAGCATTTATCTTATAAGTTTGTAGGAAATATGCGATATGTAAAGTCTACTTCAGTTCATAAGATGTTGGAAAATTCAAATGTTGCTAATGCTTATAGAGCCGCTGATGATGCAACAATTGAAGATGCTAATAAGTATCTATATACCGATCCTGAAAAACCAAATGAAAGACCTATAAGTACTCTTGAAAAAGGAGGATTCTACAATCGTGAAGATAATATGTTGAAGAATTTCTATTTCAGAAATGTAATCAACTATAACAATACGTTTAAGGAGAAGCATCTAGTAAATGTATTGCTTGGACAAGAAGTCAGATCTGCAGATAGAGAAGCAACTGGTTTTGATGGATACGGTATTCAGTATGACAAAGGAAATACTGTTTTTACAGATCCTAATATGATCAAGAAGCTATCTCAAGCTGGATTTCCATATTTTGGTACTTCAAACTCTCACGATCGATTTGTGGCTTTCTTTGCAAATATGGCCTATAGTTTATCAGGTAAGTACACATTAAACACGACTGTTCGTGTTGATGGTAGTAATCGTTTAGGAGATTCTAAAGATTCACGTTGGTTGCCAACCTGGAATGTGAGTGGTAAGTGGAATGCCAAAGAGGAAGATTTTTTAACAAATGTTGAATGGTTATCACATCTAAGCTTTAGAGCGACTTATGGTCTGACTGCGAGTATGGGGCCTGCAACGAACAGTAAGGCTGTATTTAGAAGTGGTATTACTGTTGCTCCTTTTCCAAATGAAGTTCAAAATGGTTTACGTGTTGCAAATTTGATGAATTCTGAATTAACCTGGGAAAAACAATATGAAACAAATATTGGTTTCGATTTAGGATTATTCAACAATAGAGTTAGTATTAGTTCTGACTTCTATATGAGAAATGGATTCGACTTAATTGCTGCTATCAAAACCAGTGGTATTGGTGGTGAGTTGTGGAAATTGGCCAATTATGCCGATATGGAATCAAAAGGTTTCGAATTTAGTTTAAACACTAAGAATATCGAAATGAGCGACTTCTCATGGAACACAAACTTAACATTTGCTTATAATAAAAACGAAATTACTAAGCTGTACGGACAACCTAATATTTTAGGTCTTACCAAAGCTGAAGGAGCTGCAACTTTAGGTGGCTCGGTAAGAGGTTTATTTTCAATTCCATTTGCTGGTTTGGATGACAGAGGTTTACCTACATTCTACGATAATAATGGTAATGTTACCAAGGATATTTATTTCCAGGATACTGATGTTGATCATTTAAAATACGAAGGAAGTATCGATCCTAAAATTACAGGTGGTATCTCAAACCGCTTTGAATATAAGAATCTATCACTAAATGTGTTTTGTACCTATTCATTTGGCAATGTTATTCGTCTATACCCTAGTTTCCATGCAAAATATAGTGACTTGGATGCGATGCCTCAGGATATGAAAAACCGATGGATGAAAGCTGGAGATGAGAACATAACCAATATTCCAACAATCGTTAGTAAGCGAATTTATGAGGAGTTTGGAACTGGGTTAGAATCAACTTACAATGCTTATAACTATTCAGACCAGAGAGTTGCCAAAGGTGATTTTATAAGATTAAAAGAATTATCACTTTCATACAATCTACCTAAGAAAATGCTTAATAAGGTTGGTATTGGCAATGCAAGTATTAAAGCAGCTGGAACGAATCTATTCCTATTGCACTCCGATAAAGCATTAAACGGGCAAGATCCTGAATTCTTTGGTAATGGTGGTGTTGCACTTCCTGTATCACGCCAATACACATTGAGCCTGAAGTTAAATTTGTAATGATTAAGACCTTATGAGAAATTATATAAACATATTAATAGGAACTTGTCTCTTAGCTTTTACTTCATGTAATAGTTTCCTGGATGAGATGCCCGATGACAGAACAGTTATTGATTCTCCGGAAAAAATTGGAGAGTTGTTAACTCACGCATACCCTAATCAGAATCACCAGATGTTTTGTTATGCAATGAGCGATAACGCAACAGATAAAGGTAAAAGCGGCAGAAAAAATGAAATCAACAGCGATGCTTATAATTGGCTTGACTTTAGGTTAACATCACAAGATACTCCAGATTCATACTGGACAGGATGTTATTCTGCGATTAAGCAAGCCAATCACGCTTTAGATGCTATCGAGAAAAGTAAAATCAATGGGGAAATTACTGAAGAAGCAAAACCTTTTTATGGTGAAGCTCTAATTGCAAGAGCCTATTGCCACTTTATGTTGGTAAATCTTTGGGCTCCTACATATAATCCAACAACGGCTAAAACTGATCTTGGGATTCCTTATGTCACTCAACCGGAAACAAATGTTTTAACAACCTATAAGCGAGGTACAGTTGCTCAGGTATACGAAAACCTTGAGAAAGATATTATTGAAGGTTTAAAATATATTGATGACAAGGCATACACCAACAAGGTGCTTCACTGGAATCAGAAAGCTGCACATACTTTTGCTGCTCGTTTCTATAGCTTAAAAGGTGAGTTCGATAAAGTTCTTGAACACATCAATAGGGTTCTTTCTTCTAATCCTGCAGAATCATTACGTGATCTTACTGGGAATTACAGCAGTATGGACATTAATGAAGCAATCATTCAATGGGGGAGAACGAGTGAAAAAGCAAACTTACTGGTAACACCTCAGTATAGTAGCTGGTTTGTTTATTTCCATGGTAGTTATCAGTACGCAATGAGTATTGAATCTCACAAATTTATTTTTAGAAAAAGCTTTGTAGATGCGGAATGGATTTGGGATTTATATGGTGGAGATCCGGATATCTTCTTTGTAAAATGGGGGTATCATACTGAGAAGACTGGACTGAATAGTGATATCGGTTATTATATGATCATGAATGTTTTAGTCGATATGGAAGAAGCTTTGTTTCTACGCATGGAAGCAAACACCATGTTAAAGAATTATGAAGCGACTTGTACTGATATGGATTTTTATTTAAGCAAAAGACTTAAAGGCTATAACTCAGTAACTCACAAAGTGGATTTCACTAAAATGGAAAAAGAGTATAAAGAATCAAACTACAAGTATGGTTTGAATCCATTTTACACACTTGATGATACGCAAAGAGTCTATATGAATTGCTTATATGACCTAAGAAGAAAAGAATATTATTATACAGGAATGCGTTGGTTCGATCATAAGAGATTTAACACTCAAGTTCGCCATTATTTTGCAGATGGAAGTGAATCGCTTTTAAGTGATAAAGATCCTAGAAAACAATTGCAAATCCCTCAGAATGCTCAATCTCAGGGCATAGAAGCTAATCCTAGATAAAATTATAATGATGAAAAATATTTATATAAAATTTATCTGCATTTTGTCAATTTTCGCACTAATCTCTTGTGATAAAGAGGATAATTTACGCGAAGAGTCAATTATTTATGTAGATCAGGTTCACGAAAGTGAATTCGACAAATGGTTGTATGAAACATTCACTGTTCCTTATAATATGGAAATTAAGTGGAAATGGGAAGATGGTGAGATCGAAAACAACTTTCATGTAACGCCTCCAAGAAAAGAAAAAGCTGAACAGTTTATGAAGGCTTTGTATAAGATTTGGATTGAGCCCTATCAGGAAGTTGGTGGCGAGGAGTTTATTAAAACTTATGTGCCAAAACTAATTTATTTAGTTGGTACACCACAGTACAATGATGATGGCACGATGACTTTGGGACTTGCCGAAGGTGGTAGAAAAGTAACTGTTTTTGATGTAGATTCTTTCGACAATTTAGATCTGGCTCAAATGACCAAATCTTTTCATACCATGCACCATGAATTTGCACATATTTTGCATCAGAAAATACATTACCCAATTGCATTTAAAAACCTTTCTAAAGGGATATACACTGGGGCTTGGTACAATTATGATGAATATTCAGCTACTAGCCTGGGCTTTATTACACCTTATAGTATGTCTAACGATCATGAAGATTTTGTTGAGATTGCGGGTACGATTTTATCTACAGTTCAAAATTGTAATGCACCAGTTGTGAAATATGTGCCTGAGAAAGATGCTAATGGATATGTTACAGGAAATATCGTCCCCATGTTATTGACCGATTTTCAGCTTAAACTTTACATGTTTGGGATTGCTATTGTTCAGAATAAAGATGGATCAATGACTCTTCAGCAAAACCAATCAGGACCAATTGGCCTATCTATTATGCTTCAGAAAATTGATATTGTTACTGAGTATTATAAGAGTGAATGGGGTATTGATTTGTTTGAATTGCAAGGGAAAATTGAGATTGCAACCAATGAATTAATTCTTGAAAACTCAAAAGAAGAAGAAGAAGAAGAAGGCGAATAAGAATTCAGCCTTTTTTGAAATCCTATGAATAAAAAGTAATCATAAAAACAAAATCCATGATGAAAATTAAATATATCATTTTGTTTATAATTCTCGGCATCGGTTTATCATCCTGTAACAAGAATGATTTCGAGAATAAGTTTGATCAACTGCCTGATGATAGAATGCAGACCACCATTGAAGAATATAAAGATTTGCTAACCAGTTCGGAATTCGGTTGGAAAATGAATTTTTCATTAGGTAATGGCATGGAATATATGTCATATACTGTTGCAAACTTTAATAATGACAATACAGTAAGTATAAAATCGAAACTGATTGACGAAGCTGTTGAAAGCGAATATAAGATTTTTTCGGAAGCTGATATAGAACTGGTTTTTAATACATTCAATGAAAATTTCACCGTATTTAGTTATCCCAATGCAGGAGCTCCTGATGGATACGGAGGTGATGTAGAATTCAATTTTGTATCAGTCTCTGAAGACAAAACAGAAATCGTTCTGGAAGGGAAAGTATACAAAGGTGTATTGAAATTACAGAAAGCTGATCGCGATCTATCCGACTTTGCTCCTGTTCAGAAATATGTTAAGTATTTAAGTGAGCAAAGAACAGATCGTCATATGAATCTGGCAATTACATCTGGATTAGGTGCGACGGAAGATAAACCTATTGTATTGGGAATGGATTTAAGTTCAATGGCTACTGCTGCTGATTATAACTATAACTACAAAGGTGAGTTCTACACAGGTAGAAAAATGCTTTATTTCGATCATGATGGCATGGGCTTAAGTACGCCTATTAAAATTGACGATTCAGAAATTCAATATTTCACATACAATGAAGAGAAGAGTCGATATGAATTAGCCAATTCAGATTTAAAAGGATATTTATACTGCACAAAACTCCCAATGTATTATGTTCCTGGAGTATATGATCAAATTATGGATCACTACAGTTTAAAATTACGTAGTAGTTTCGGTCAGGCTTGGGACAAATATATTGCCATGAAAAAAGCCAATCCAGTCATCAAAAGCATGGTGATCGTTACTGACTATAAGCAACGAATTCCATTATTCGACGAGGATGGTAACCCAATTTTAGATTCTTCTTACAATGATGATTATGAATTTGGGAAACAGCTTGATGAAGGCATATTATTTTCTTTTGAACTCTACAATCAGTTCTATTTCTACTTTGTTCCATTGGAGATTAAAAAATTACAAGAAGACCGTTTAGTTATGAAACGATTATCTGGTGAATTTTGCGTCGCTAAAAAGGGAGATGACCCAAATCCTATTGCAGAGTCGATTAAAGACAACAAAGAGTTTAATGACTTAGTCGATTACCTATGCAATGATGCTGGATGGTATATCAAACAAACTGTTGAGGGGGGATTAATTGACTGGGATTTCATATCTCAAGATAATCCAGATGATTATTTCATTACACGACTTTATTAACCCAAATACCTATAAGACAAATAGGATAGTACATAATTTTATATTAGAATTAATTTCCTACAAGGTGTACCAGGCCTTTGTATTTAGGCATTGTACACCTTGTTACTAACCCTTAATAAATATATAATATGAAAAATTATTTGAAAGTAGCTCTTATAACCCTGGGACTACTAAGTATGTTTTCCTGCGAAGATGAAAAGGAAAATAGAATGCCAGAGGCAGCAGCCTTATCCGCTCCAGAGAATGCAGCAATTGATCAAGAAACAAAACCAACTCTAACTTGGGTGAAAAGTATTGATCCTGATAATGATATCGTTACTTATGATGTCTATGTTTCAGAAACAGAAGAGTTTGTTGCTGAAGATTTAAAAGGAGATAACATCGATAAGAATACATTTACATTAAAAACAGCACTTAAATCACACACAAAGTATTTCTGGAAAGTAATTGCTTCTGATGAAGATGGTGCTAGTATCGAATCTGAAGTTCGTTATTTTACAACGATGAATTCAGCCCCCGCAATTTCTGGACTTGAATTCCCTGCTAACGAAGCAACTGATGTAGAAAAAAGCATATCATTAAAATGGGCTGCCGAAGATACGGATGGTGATGCCTTGAAATACAACGTTTACCTTGCTAAAGAAAATGCATTTACTGAGGATAATATTGTTGCTGCTGATATTTTAGAATCTGAATTTGCAGTTGATCTAGATGGACATACTCAGTATTTCTGGAAAATTGTTGCTACAGATACTGAAGGAGCAAAAATTGAATCTGATGTTGCAAGCTTTACAACAAAGAATACATTACCTTCTAAAGCCGAATTAACATCCCCAGTTAATGGTTTTGATCAGGTATCACTTTCAACTAAACTTGTGTGGAAAGCAGCGACTGATGCTGATGGCGATGCAGTTTCGTACACTGTTTATAATGGAACAAATGAAGTAATAGATGAAAAATTTCATACTGAGCAAGGTCTTACTGAAACAGAATTGACTCTTAAAAATCTTAGAGGTAATACAACTTATTATTGGAAAGTTGTAGCTGTTGACAGCGAAGGTGCTAAAACTTCAAGTGATGTTTTCACTTTCAGTACTATTAATAGTATTCCTACAGCAGCTGTATTAAATACAAAGGTGATTGAGCTTATTGTTGATAATAAAATAAATATTGACTTTAGTTGGGAAGCTTCTACCGATGCTGATAAAGTTAGAAATGATGAAGGTATATTAGAGCAGGAACCATTAGTATATGATGTTTATTTCAGTACAGATGAGACGATTGATGCTTCTGACTTAAAGCAAGCAGACCATTCTGATATAACTTTCTCTGTAGAAGCACTAGAGGCCGAAACAGCTTATTTTATTCAAATTGTAACTCGGGACCCACAGGGAGCTGAAGTTAAAAGTGCAGTTTTTGAATTTACTACAAAAGTGATTCCTGATGTAATTAAAGGTACTTGGACTGATGATCGCGATGGCAAAGAATATAAAACTGTTACGCTTAAAGGAAAAACTTGGTTGGCTGAAAATCTGGCTTACATCCCTTATGTTATAAAATCAGACGATGATAATAAGGTATGTTCAGTTTATGCACAAGATGTTACAGAAGCAACTACCGTAAAAGATCTGAAGGAGCATGAAAGTTTTGCTAAATATGGCGTGCTGTATACTGCTTATGCTTTAGAAGATCTTGCTCCTGATGGATGGCATGTTGCTACGGATGAGGACTGGAAAGATGTAAGCGTTTTTGCTGGAATGTCGCAAACTGAAGCTGATGAAGTTGAAAAACAGGAAGGTTATGCCTCAAAATTCCTTGATCCAAATTCAGATTGGTTAAATGGAACAGTAGCTACGAATGACTTCTTTTTTAATGTTGTTCCAGGCGGTTATTGTATGAAAGGAAAATATTCTTTTATGCCTCCATTTTCATATATAGGTAATCCTTTTTTAGCTTACTATTGGACAAATACTAAGGATATAGACAAGGACTCTTATTTCTATAGATCTTTTAGTGGTATGCAAAATTATGTTGAACGAAATAACAACAAACATTCTCTTGAAAGAATGTCTGTTCGTCTTGTAAAAGATTAGTGCGTAAGTATGTCTGACTTTTGTTCTCCTTATGATTAAATCGAATCGTTTTTATGGCGTCAAAAATGTTGTTCTTTGACGTATAAACAATAACAATATGGAGAACATATAGTAAGATTGTTTAGTTGTAATTTTAAAAATCCTGGCCATCCTTGGCCAGGATTTTTTTTGTTTTGACATGTGTTGTAAACATATTTCTATTGAATCCAGAGAATAAAAATGAGCCTCAAGGGCTGTTCTTTCAGACAAATTTCATTTTTTATTTAAACGATTTTTTGTTCTCGCAGATATGACGGTATGAGTTTGTGATATAGTTTGTTAGTGATTCGTATTTATTAATATATTGTTTTGTTTGGATCACCGGTTGACTCACTGACCAGAAGAGCAGGTTTGGACATGAGAGAAAAAATGCACTATTTTTATGGCTGGAAAAATTCTGCTTCCAGCTACTAACCGAAGGCAATAAATAAAGAAACGGATGAGCCCCAACTCCGATAAAACCATTTTACTCGACACTCAGGAAACATTGAGCTATAATGCTCTGTTTAATGAGATGTATGCGGGTTTGTGTTTGTTTGCCGAACGCTTTCTGCTTGTTTCAGCCGATGGGGAAGATTTGGTTCAGGAAGTCTTTGTGAAGTTATGGGATAAGTTTGAAGATTTTGATGCTTTGAATGCCATAAAGGCTTACCTCTATCAATCCACACGAAATGCTTGTCTGAATCAAATTCGTCACGAAAAAGTAAAAAGAAAATACGAGGCTGAGCAAGTTCGCCAACTCGAATCAGAAAGCTTTTTTCTTCAGCAAGTTGTAGAAGAAGAGGGGCAGAGATTGATTGCACAATCTATTAGTGAACTGCCACCACAGTGTAGAAAAATACTAGAGCTGAGCATGCACGGTCTTAAAAATTCTGAGATTGCTGATGATTTGGGTATTTCGGTCAATTCTGTAAAAACTCAAAAGGCTATTGCCTATAAAACCCTCCGCATAAAACTTCAGAATGTCTTTGATATTGTGATGCTTATCAGTGGCTTGTAAATTTCTTGTTTTTTTTTAGTTTTTTTCTTCACCCCATTATTCAATTTAGGTGTTCTTATTAGACAAGAGGAAAAAATGGAAGAAATAAAAAAACATATCATACTCGCCGAATTATTAGCAAAAGAAGTTGCTGATAAGCTTTCTGATGATGAAAAGGAGGAACTGAATCTCTTTTTATCAGATGAGAGTCTAACGCAAGTGATTGCATCGGCTCGAAAATCGATTATCGATCAGGCGAGATTAAATCGCTATAAAGATTTCGATGTTGAGGCTGCCCGCCAAAAAATTGAATGGAAAATCAAGTTCCGTAAAAAAAATCGAAAAATCCGATTGATGAATTTTATTCGTTATGCGGCTGTTATTAGCTTGCCTATTGCCCTGGCATCATGGTTGATTTATACCACTGTATTTGTGAATGCACCACAAATTGCTCAGGCCCCTATCGAAATTAAACCGGGAGGTTCTAAGGCCATGCTATATCTCTCTGATGGTAGAAGTGTTGATTTGGAGCGGAAAAATGAAAGTCAGATTAAAGAAGCTGATGGCTCTCTGATTCTAAAAGACAGTACAGGACTTAACTATACCATTCAGGCTGCTGAAATTGTTGAAGAGAAAATTCAGGAAAATGTGGTGGTAACTCCCGCAGGAGGAGAATATCAGCTCACCTTGTCTGATGGGACTAAGGTTTGGATGAATGCACTTTCGGAGATTCGTTATCCTGTCAAGTTCACTGGCGATACGCGTCAAGTGGCTATTAAGGGTGAGGTCTTGTTCGATGTTGCCAAAAACAAGGAGAAACCCTTTTATGTGAATGTTGGTGATGTTGAAATCAAGGTGTTGGGAACCCAGTTTAATGTGATGGCTTATCCCGATGAGGAAAATATAGAGACCACATTGGTTGAAGGTTCTGTTCGTTTAATGGGTAAAAATCTGGATGGAAATCGAACTCAGGTTGATTTAAAACCCGGCCATAAGGCTGATTTTAACCGAATGTCTAAGTCTGTTGAAGTAAACACCGTAGATACCGATATCTATACGGCATGGAAAGATGGCAAGTTTGTGTTCGAAAGCGATAATTTAGAAGGTATCATGCGCAAAATGGAACGATGGTATAATGTGAAAGTCTTTTTTGAAAACCAGGAGATGAAAAATCATCGCTTTAGTGCCAGACTGAGTCGATACGGCAATATTGAGGATATCTTATATAAAATGGAGCAAACGACCCATGTGAAATTTATAATAAAGGATGACTATGTGATAGTCAGGAGGAGATAGGATGAAAAAAGTTTTACAAAAGCTTAAAATATTCTTGAGTATTAAGCGTTTGGAAGTATTAGAAAAACACTTTAATCACTTGGCTGTATGGTCATTTAATGCTTGAAAAATAAGCCAAAAATAAACCTAAAAAAAAACAGGAAATGCTGGAACATTTCCTGCTTGAATCAAATAAAGCATTCCATAAGGAATACAATGTTTAATCTAACCGAAACAAATTTATGAAAAAACTCGCTACGAGTCAAGTTTTTCCCCTGAGGGAGAAACTGAAACGAATGTTTAGAATTATGAAATTCACGTGGATTTTACTTTTGATTACAACACTTCAGTTGTCGGCAAGTGTTTATTCTCAGCAAACTAGCTTTAGTATTAGCTTTAAAGATGCCAGTTTGCAGGACTTGATGGATGAAATTAAAAAGAGCAGTGAATTTGATTTTATTTACTCTCAGGATGAAATTGAGGATGTCAGGATTAATGATGCCGATTTTAATGGTTCAGGTGTGGAAGAAATCCTGCAACGTTGCCTGGAAGGCACCAAAATCGATTATAAAATTGAGGATCGTGTGATTATTTTAATGCCGGCCAAACCTGCTCCGGTAAAATTAGAAGAGCAAGAAAATAAAAAAATTCATGGTCGTGTGACTGATGAAGAAGGTGTTTCATTACCAGGGGTTTCTGTTGTGGTTAAAGGTACAGCAATAGGATCAGCAACTGATATTGATGGGCACTACGAATTAAATCTTCCTGCTGATTCGAAAACTATTGTATTCTCATTTATTGGTATGACACCTCAAGAGGTTGCTTTCACTGGTCAAGCAATGATTAATGTTGAGTTGAAAGCTGATTCTGAGCAAATGGCTGAAGTGGTTGTAACCGGATACCAAACTATTTCGAAAGAACGAGCGACAGGTTCGTATGATAAAATAGATAAGGTTCAGATGAGTAAACCGACATCAAATGTTGCTGATCGATTGATTGGTACAGTTGTTGGCCTACACAAAAGGCAAGCTACTCAATACGATGATGAAGGTGGTTTGCAAATTCGTGGACAAACGAGTTTAGGTGCAGGTTCGAAACCCTTAATCGTTGTAGATGGTTTTGCTATTGAGGGCGATTTGGAATCCGTTAATCCTAACGATATAGAAAGTATTACGGTATTGAAAGATGCCGCAGCTTCTTCTATTTGGGGGGCTCGTTCGGCCAATGGTGTGATTGTTATCACAACAAAAAAGGCGACTAAGGGCGATGTGAAAGTTGAAGTTTCTTCATGGGTTAAATTCGAGAAAAAGTTTGATCTTGATTATGCCAATCCTGTTGCCTCGAGTTCTGAAGTTGTTGATTACGAACAGATGGGATTCAATACCAATTTTTTTGGAGGTTATTCAAGACCTATCGAGAATGATTTCTACGGAGTTCATGATGATTATAATGCCAATCAATATTATTCATCTGCAGTAATAGCGATGAATGAGCATCGTTTGGGTTTCCTTACCGAAGCAGACATGAATGCAACATTGGCTCAGCTGAGAAATTCGAACAACCAAAAGCAAATAGAGGATAATTTATTGGCTTCACCTTTTACTCAGCAACACAATGTAATTATTTCGGGTGGATCAGATAAAATCTCAAATACCCTTTCTCTTTTGTTCGAAAATGGGAACGATTATTTTAAAGGAAATGACAGAAAGAAGTACAATATTAATTACAGAAATTCTGTAGAATTAGCCGAATGGGTTGATTTCAATTTCTCGGGATCCTTTCAGTATAATAGCAGCAATAATAATGGTGTTAGTTTGGGAGATATTCAGGCGATGTCTCCTTACGATATGTTGTTGAACGCAGATGGTTCTTATAAAGATGTTCAACATGGCTTATACATGCCATTGATTGAGCGTTTTGTGAAGGATACGGGTTCTAAATTTCCTTATGCAAATTGGGGATATAACCCTATTCAGGAAATGAAAAGCAGAGATAGAAATAAAAAAAATATCAACTCTCGTATTCAAGCGGGTTTGAGATTTAAAATTATTGAAGGCTTAACATTAGATACGAAGTTTCAGTACGAACTTTTCAAAAAAGATTCGAAAGATGAATATTCTGAAGACTCTTACGAGGTGAGATATAATGTGAACAAGGGTACTGCCTGGAATATTGGTGATCCGAACAGTGTAGATCCTAACTTTCCCAAAGGTGGAATTCTTGATGGAAGTAATTCGGAAACACGTGCTTACAATGTAAGAAATCAGCTGAGTTTTGACAAGACTTTAGGAAAGCATGCTATCAATATGATTGCAGGTACTGAGATTTCGGAGCGAGTGAGTGAAGGGACTACTTTCGGTAGAAAATATGGTTATAATCCTGAGAGATTAACCTTTGAAGCATGGCCTCATGGATCTTCGGACCCAATGAACCCACTTAGTAATATGTTAGGGGTGGCGTCGACATGGTTACCACAGCCTTATACGGCTGACAGACTAAGTTACAATGTAGATAAATATTTTTCGATGTATGGTAATTTAGCTTACACCTACAAAGATAAATACACCTTCTCGGGAAGTTACCGAACAGATGCTTCAAACCTAATTTCATCTGATCCAAAGTCTCGTTATTCTCCATTTTGGTCAGTAGGTGCCGGATGGCAAATAACCAAAGAAGACTTTATGGCCGATCTTGGTTTTGTCGATCGATTGAATCTTCGTGTGACTTATGGTTTTAATGGAAATGTTGACAAATCGACTTCAGTGGATCCATTAATAGAGTATTGGGGGAACAATATCCGTACAGGTACAGCCAGGGGGATTATTTCCAACTATGGAAATCCATCATTGGGTTGGGAGAAAACCGGAACTTTTGATTTAGGTCTTGATTTTAGCCTTTTCCGTGGTAAATTATTTGGTAAGCTAGATTTGTACAATAAAAGAGGAGAAGACCTTATCTCAAAAGTGTCTATTCCTGCAGTTAATGGTACCGATTCACAAGCCATCAATGCGGTTGAAATGTACAACAGAGGTATAGAGATTAGTATTGGAACAAAGCTGCCTATCCAAGGTAATGATATCGTTTGGACAGGAAACTTAAACTTTGCATACAATAAGAATAAAATCACCAGCCTTTATAAGGATGATGCAACTTTAAATTATCGTATGTATGGCAATGGCTCAGGCTGGGAATATGTTGAAGGCTATAATGCCCACAGCGTATGGGGCATGAAGTATGGTGGCATGCATAATTTTGGATCGGAAGCAAATCCTGATATGCGACCTTCAATTGTATCAAGAGACGGCAGTCAGTATGTCGACTTTTCAGGTTGGGGACCAACATCTTTCAATAATAAAGATTTTGTGACCAATGAGGGAACTTATAACCCTCCACTTACCATGGGATTCTCCAATTTGATTAAGATTCATGATTTTGATCTGTCATTTATCATGACCGGATATTTTGGTCATATCTTTAAAAGAAAGGGTTTCAACTATCCTTCAATGGGACAAGGTAAGGGGAATATTAACGATTCTTATATGGAAGTTGTAAATGGTGATCCAAATAAAATTGTTCCAATTCCAATAGAAGGTTCTTCCAGTTATAGTAATTATAATTATTACATAAGCGACTTGGATTATCTGACTGTTAAAGCAGATAATATTAGAATCGAAGAGATTAATCTGACTTACCATATGCCTAAAAAAGCATTAAACAGAATTGGATTAAATGGATTGAGTTTTTATGCCCAGGCAAATAATGTTGGTGTGATTGCTTTCAACAAGTATAATCAAGATCCTGTATATGCCAAAGGTTCGATTAAGCCAGGGGTGAGTTATACATTTGGATGTAAGTTTAATTTCTAAAAATTTGAATTATGAAACGAGCCGTAAGCAAATTTTTTTCCCTAAAGAATAAGATTTGTTTAGGCGACTTCCATATGACAGTTGAAAAACAAATAATAATCATATGAACATTTTTAAAAATATATTATTAGGATCATTTCTTCTTTCATCTATTATGATGACAGGTTGCGATGATTTCCTCGAAGAAAGACCGTTTAAGTCAGAAGCTGTAGTGCCAAAGACCGTTGAGGACATGGAGTTGATACTTGCGGGCGCTTATCGTGCTGATGAAATGACGCATTACTTGTTGTTTTCTTCTGATGATGTGAAACCCAATGTTGATCTTTACAAGGGCTTAACCTCATTGTATCCCATACAGGATATACATGCAACTCTATGGGAACGCGAAGTGTCAGCCAAAAACTATCAAGATTATTTTTGGGTGTATCGCTACCAAAATGTATTCGGATCGAATATGGTTTTGAGCATTCTTCCAGGTTCCGTTGCAACAGAAGCTGAAAAGCAAAGATTAAAGTCACAGGCTTGTTTTAAGAGAGCGTACAATAACTTTCTACTTGTGAATTTATACGCTTTACCCTATAGTTCTGCTAATCTTCAGGAAGCAGGTATTCCTCTAAAGAAATCAACATCTTTTGATGAAGCTGTAGAAAGAGCTACCATTGAAGAGACATACCAGCTTATTGAAGAGGATATTACTGAAGCATTAAAACTGGATGTGGCACTTACCGATGCTATTGGATTCAATAGCCCCAATCGTGTAACGACGCCTGCAGTGTATGCTTTTGCAGCCCGATTTTATCTTGCCAAGCACGATTATAAAAATGCACAACTCTACGCTGAGAAAGCTCTTGACGAATATGGTGTTGATAAAATAAAAGATCTAAATAATTTTGGCTATTCATTGAATTCTCCTGAGCCTCGCAGTATTACCATTAATGGTCAAGAGGTTAACTATGAATTAAATTACCCAGCTAGTTATCAGAATTATGATCCAAGCTTCTGGACTGAAAGCTATTTTGATGCAACTGTGGAAGCAGACAATAACAACTGGAGATTCCCAAGTCAGGAATTAATGGCTACTTATGATTTGGATGGAAGCAAGGCCACTGACCTGAGATGGAAATACTTTTTTGTGGAGCACTATTCCTATATAACCGGATCGACTTATGATTATCCTGCCTATATGTTTGATACCTATATGACACATTCTGGTACTAATGTTCCTGAAATGTTGCTAATAAAGGCAGAATGTCAGGCTCGTTTGGGACAGTGGCAGGATGGTTTATCAACTGCAAATATTCTTAGAGCAAAGAGAATCGATCCTGCTGGGGTTATTGATTTGAGTGCGTCTTCTCAGGACGAGGCCATCAAGAAAATTCTTGAAGAACGCCGACGCGAAATGCCTATCACAATGAGATGGTATGATTTGAGACGTTACAACAACAATGATTATGCAGGTGATGATGTGGTGGTTACTAAAACATTCTTCCCATATACCGATTTGGATATTCAGGGAAATGAGCCATTAAAAACATATACTCTGGAGAAAAACGACAGAAGATATGCAGCTCCTATTCCTAATAGTGAAATTATTTCCAGTAATGGTGTAATTGAGCAAAATACATACTAATATTTTTGATACTCGCACGCTGGTTAAAGCGTGCGAGTATTTTTTTAATTGGGAAAGTACCTCCAATAAAAAAAACCTACTCTTTTCTTTCCTAATTCATCATGCTAACAGACCCTGCTATGTGTGACTTGGAATGCTCCTGCTTAAATTTTGAGGATTAATCACGGTGATTCAATCACCATAAACACCTACTAACATGCGATTATTGATCGGTTTATTGACCATAGCTGCCTTATTTTCGTGCAGCGAAAAGAACGAATTTACCCTGAGTGGAAACATTAAGGGTGTGAATACAGATAAAATTGTACTTGTTGCTTATGATAGGGCAAGTATGTCGGAGATAGGTATCGATACGGTTGAGGTAAAGAATGGGAACTTTAGCTTCAAGCAAAAATCATTAGAGACCTCCAATTACATGCTTAAGTTGCTCAATGCAAATGTAATGATGGGGGCTATCCTTGAAAATGGGACCATTAGTTTGTCGGCTGATATTAAAGATGCGAAACACAATTATATCCAAAAGATTAAACTTGATGGGGCGGTCAACCAGACATTATTCGACCAGTTTCTTAACATGAAAGAAGAAATACTGAAGCAAGATAAATATACAGCTTGTAAGGAAATAGCTGAAAAAATAAAGGCCACAGACTCGCACGATGAATATGAAGCATTAAGTGGGGAGTTGAACAAACTAGCTCCGGAACTTGAAAAAGAAGTAAAGACCGCTCAGTTAAAGTTAGTTCGCAATAATATTAACATGTATTTTGTTGCTCAGGTTTTCCCATTTATTAAGGACCTGGTTTCTGTTGAAGAGTTTAATGAATTGTATGCTCTTTTACCAGAGAATGCCAAGAGTGAAGATGGGGTGATACGAGTGAAAAAAGATTTTGAAGCCAAGGAGAGAATTCAGCCCGGAAAAGTAGCGCCCGATTTTACCTTAAAAACTCCTGAGGGAATCGAACTTTCTCTATCAAGTCTTAAGGGGAAAGTTGTTCTGGTAGATTTTTGGGCATCATGGTGTAAGCCTTGCCGTGCTTCATTCCCACATATGAAAGAATTGTATGCAAAATATCAGCCTAAAGGATTTGAAATCTTGGGTGTTACCAACGATTCCAACCACAAAGCCTGGAAAAAGGCAATAAAATCAGATGAGATTTCATGGTTGAATGTGGCTGATGAGTTTCCTGTAAAACATACGCCGGCGAGAGTGATCAGTGAATATGGCATGGATTATTTACCATCAACCGTATTGATTGATAAGGACGGTATTATCATTGCCAAGCTTTTACATGGTGATGAGCTGGATCAAAAGCTTAAAGAGATTTTTGGTTTTTAAAATATCGAACCACTTATGAGCTCGCGAGCTAATTTCTCAATTTCATATTAATAATCTGCGGCAATCAGCGTCATCTGCGGGAAACTCTTGAAAGCTGCAAAAAAAATACATCATATGAGATCTTTCACATTATTAAATATACTGATAGCCTTTTTATTTTCCTCTTGTACAGCACAAAGCCATGAGGGATACAGAGTAAAAGGAAACATTAAGGGCATGAAAGAAGGCAAAATAGTTGTTGCCTACTACAATAGAATAGACGATAAGCTGGTTAAAATTGATTCAGCTCAAATCGAGAATGGCATATTCGAGATGCAGGGGCTTGTCGAATCTCCCTTGCAGGCATTTGCTATGATTGAGCCTGCTAAATGTGGCTTTCAATTCTTTATTGAAAACAGTAGCATCAGTATTCAATCTGATATGGAGAAGGCTACATCAGATCAATGGGGACAAAAGTCTTTGTCAGTACAAATCACAGGATCGAAACTACAAGCCGAATCGGAACAATTCGAAATAATACAAGCGCCCATTATGGCTAAAATCAAGTCTATTTCAAAGGCCTACGATCAGGCCAGTGAGGCGTACCGTAATGCCAAAAAGAAGCATGCTGCCAAAGAGGAACTGAAAGCTCTGGAAGATAAAGCCTATGAAGTAAAAGAGAAGATGGAGCCTTTTTATGAAGAGATGCAGAACCTGGAGCAAAACTATATTGAACAGAATCCCAACTCATTTCTTGCCGCTTACTTCGTAAGTAACCGGGTTAGCAGTATCCCACTGGAAAAAGGCTTGCTTTATCATAGCAAATTCTCTCCCGAAGTGCAGACGAGTTACTTTGGAAAATTGGTGAAGAGTGAATTGGACAAATTGAAGGGGGGCTCTCCGGGAAGCAAAGCTTCAGCATTTACCACAGTAGATATCAAAGGGAAAACGCTGAGCTTATCCGATTTCAGAGGCCAATATGTCCTGATTGATTTTTGGGCAAGCTGGTGTAAGCCATGCCGTGCGGGTAATCCGCATTTGATCAAGCTCTATAAAAAATATCATACCAAAGGTGTTGAGTTTATTGGAATATCTGATGATGATAGCAATCCTAAAGCCTGGCACAAAGCGGTTGAGAAAGATAGCATTGGCATGTGGCGCCATGTATTAAGAGGTTTGAAGAGGGAAGGCGATTCATATAATAATGATATTACCGAAGGCTATGCGGTGCATTCTCTTCCGACTAAGATTCTTATTGATCCTAATGGTATCATTGTGGGTCGTTACGGTGGTGGCGGTGAAGATGATGAGGCCATGGATAGAAAATTCGAAGAGATATTTAAGAATAAATAAGATGTATTGGTTTTAATCCTGTCTCAAAGAGCCTCTCCTGATTATGATGGAGGGGCTCTTATGTTTTTATCTAAGTATACCCTTTTTTTAGGCTTGAAGTGCAGCGCACCGCGGTATTTAAAATATGAACTTGTCAATCAATTCCAAGATTCTCCCAAAAATCAAACAAATATTTCTCTGCATATTTGATATCGTTTTGTTTCAAGATCTTTAGATATTCTTCCTTAAAAGATTTCTTTTTGTGATGCTCTTCCTGATGTAAAATGTAATTCACCACTGCCTTTATTTGTGAATTGGAATGAGTGAAGCAGCCATATCCTTTTTGCCAACTAAAATTAAACCTGGAGAATTTATTTTCTTTAATCCATTTGTTTGAAGAAG
>Ga0209379_10000180_pt1 | contig 71482 bp, 64 predicted proteins | sample tdDd001_FD_187124 | JGI IMG/M metagenome (GOLD analysis project Ga0209379, IMG submission 187124) | Marine sediment microbial communities from the Atlantic coast under amendment with organic carbon and nitrate - tdDd00.1 (SPAdes)... | ecosystem: Environmental > Aquatic > Marine > Coastal >... | reverse complement strand
GATGACTTGTGTTTGGAATGCTACCCATTCACCTTCTTGATAGTTTGGTCCAAGATTACCTTTCGACCAAGAACCTTGGTACTTGTTATTTATGTTGTAACCATAAGCACTTACTGTATTGTCAGATGCTGCAAAAGCAGTTAAACTAGGCATACTTGTTGCAAATATTAAAACAAGGATTAATAGCTTAGCTAATAGCGATTTATACTTTTTAGCATCGTGTAAATCTCTCATGACCAACCTCCTTTCAAAATTTTTATTAGCGATTGTATCTAATTTTTATTCTGTTGAAACATAGATTATGTCATTAAATAACACAATCAACTTCAAAAAATCTTGAATCTATATGGTAGTCAGACAATCATGGTATCCTAGAATACTTTAGATTTCTAACTTTGCGTTCCTATTTTTCAATATTATTGCCTTTTACATAATAGATTCATAAGAAATAATAATAGGCATTAATCTTATAATATGCTGTTAATCAACCTCCTCAATCATATTGCAACCTTCTAGGAATAAAAAAACTGCCAATTGTATGGCAGTTAGACGATCATGATACCAAATGGTATTTTAGACTCTCAACTTTGCGTACTTACCTTTTGGTAAGTTTGCTATTTGCATTTTAATCCTATTTAGTTATGTTTTTAACATCACTTTTCACTTACATAAGGAATGTCAAAATATTTTTAACCCCTATGGCAGTTAGACAATCATAGTATCAAGGATACGTTAGATTCAGAACTTTGCGAACTCATCTTTCAATGAGATTGCCCTTAACAAATTGGTTTGGTCAGTATTTAACCATAGGCACCACTCTCCGAATGTGTATTAAATTAGTGTAAATTGAAAAAACTAGCAAAAATATAAAAAACCACCAAATCAATGGCAGTCTGACAGTCGTGGTATCAAATGATACTTTAGACTCATAACTTTGCGTACTAATCTTTTGATAAGCTTGCTCTTTGCATATGGTATATTTAGTTGCAATTTTTCCAATTTCTTATTTTATTTTTATACCCAAATGTGCTATGTTTAAACACAAATGTGTTATGTTAAAATACAATATAGGCCATTGAAACTAAGAAATTTGAATCACAGGAAATATTACTTGAGAGAGAGCTGCAGAACTTAATGTAGAACTAGACAAATTAAAGAGTGTAGTTTAATGATCTTAAATGATTATGAAGGTTCAAAGTAAGCAATGGATTATCAACAGTAAACTAGACAACTTTTTTAGGGTATTTTCTTTAAACTGAATAGGTGTTAAGTAATCTAATGACGAATGGATTCTATGAAATTGGTATAACAATAAGAGACTACATTCATCAGGGGGATATTTTTCGCCGATCACTTACAAATTTTTACACCTTTAAAAAGTTGTCTAACAAAGTGTTGTCATTCCAAACTTGAGGTGTGCACTTATATGGGGTGGGTTCAAATCCCGCCATCCGCACAAGTTCAAACACGTATCTTATGATGCGTGTTTTTTAGTGTAATTAAACTGAAAAGTATAAGATAGTCTTTGGGTGCTATAATAATATTAGTACTTTTTTCCCCGTATGTTTCAGCGTTAAACGTTGCACTAATAAAGAAAAGTTTATATGTATTACGCTGAGGATACTTAATATGGAAGTAGTTGGACTTTAATCAAGGAGGAAGTTAGATGTGTATTAGTAAAAGAAAATTTGTGTGTGAAAAAGACTTTGACGATGTTGATAAATTCTTAAGTGATACTTATATTTTGAATCAGCAGACTGAAAATTGGGATAACGGAAGATGGTCGTTTAATCGATTTTGTATACATAGTTCTGAAGAAGCTACTGGAAGTCGTGCTTGGGAAGATGGTGCTCAAATATGGGAAGACGGCGATAAAATTATTGGGGTTTGTCATTATGAGGAACCAGGGGATTATTTTTTGCAAGTTCATCCTAATTATAAAAATATAGAAGAAGAAATGCTTGTCTATGCATTGAACAATTGTAGAACACAATTTCCTGAGATTGAGAATATAACTTTTTCATCTAATTATTCTGATGAAAGAAGAAAGTCATTACTGCTAAAATACGGTGGCATAAAAAATGACTTTACTGATACAAATAGAAAGTTAATCATTGATAAGAAACATGAATTACCAATTTTACCAAAATCATTTAAGGTTATAAATATTGATACTTCGGATAGAACTATATGTGAAAAAGTAGCAGAATTATATACAAGAATTTGGCCAACTAGCAGTTATATGCCAAATGGTGAAACCGTAATGAGCTTTGTCAGTTCACCAGCTTTTAACAGCGATTTGTCTTTTGTTGTCGTAAATGAAAAGGGGGAGTATGTAGCTTTTTATATCTTATGGAGCGATAGCTATAATAAGCATGCACATCTATATCCATTTGGGATAGATCCTGAATATAGAGATAGTATTATTCCAAATTATATTTTGGATATAGGTATTAATAAACTGTATGAATTAGGATTTGAAAGTTTAGGATTAAATGCATGGTATGGTGAGTTAGAGGAAAAGGTGTTTGAGAGTTATGGATTTAAAAATATAGGACATAGTAATTCCTATGTGGTGAAATTATAGTATTGAATTTAAGGCTAACGTATGACTTCTATAGAATATATGAATGGCTTGACACTATATACTAATATCAACAACAGGAAAGTGATTTGAAGAAGAAGACTTCAAACTTAGATATAGCAATACTCCCAAAGGAAATCATTGTTAGATTGCACCTTGAGGGGTAGTGCTCTTATGAGCGTGCGGGCTCAATTTCAGCCATTCGCATCCAAGTATTAAAACACGTATTCTTGATACGTGTTTTTGTGAGTAATCTTAGATTTTTCAGTATTAACTCCATTACTTTTTAACTTATTAAAATAAGTTTTTTGATTTAGATTAACCTGTAACATGAGTTACCGTACACTTGAATTAAGTTTGGTAATATGTATTTATACAAAAGAGATTAACAAACAAAGGAGAATTACTATGAATAATCTAGATCAATTAAAGAGACAACATTTAGAAATCTTTGAGGTACTTAATGAAACAAAGTTGTTGATTCAGAAAGAAAACTACGAAAATGATAGCCAGGTCATTGCAAGAAACATAAATAAAATTGCTGGAAAACTTCAAGTTCATCTAATAAACGAAGACAAATTTCTTTATCCTGCTTTTTTAAAAAGTAAAAGCATCGAACTAAAAAATAAAGCACAGAAATATACACTTGAAATGGGTGACTTAAGTAACGTCTATACAGCATTCAAAAATAAATACAACACACGTTCTAAAATTATGGCTGACACAAAATCATTTATAACCGATTCTAATAAGGTGTTTAAAGCCATTGAAAAACGTATACTCAAAGAAGATAATGACTTATATAAAGTAGCAGAAAAACTATAGGGGTGAAGAAGTATGAATTTATGTGTTTGTGGGGGTTGTGATACTTGTAAAAGTGAACTTTATTCTGATGCGATTCGTTGTATGATTAGCGCTCTAGAATATCGTGATCCTTATACTAAGGGCCATTCTATAAGGGTGGGTGAAATGGCTTCCTTCTTAGCAAAGAAACTGAGATTATCTTCAAACGATGTTATACTGATACACATCGCAGGACAGCTTCATGATATTGGAAAAATAGGAGTGGCTGATCATATTCTCAGAAAAAATGGAAAATTAAACGATAGTGAGTGGAACGAAATAAGAAATCACTCAGAGATCGGAGCAAATATTGTCAGAGAAAGCGAACAATTAAAAGGCATCGCTGATATGATTTTACAACATCATGAAAGATGGGATGGTTACGGATATCCTCAACAATTGAATGAGTACGAAATTACATTAGGAGCGAGGATTTTAGGATTATGTGATTCATTAGATGCAATGGCTTCTAAAAGACCATATCGTGATGCTCTTGAGTGGGATTATATTGAAACAGAATTGAATAAAAATTTTGGATCACAATTTGATCCTCAACTGCAATCCTATTTAAATCCTCTTATTGAGTTTTGGAGAACTAACTATGTGGATGATGCTCACTTAGAAGAGCAACATGTTGCATAAATATTACATAAAAACTAACTTATTAATTATTAGATAAAGGGTTGTTTGACTATCCTTGCTATTCATTGATCATTCTTAATGTTTAACTTTTATATGAACAAGAAATGTGACTAACAAATCCCAAATGATTAATAATGTTTAACTGGCATTGTATACTTATTTCAACAATTGGAAAGTGAATTTTATGTTAATTAAATAAGTTATAACTATTACTAATATATGAACAACAAATATAATGTATTATCATCGAGGTACATCAATTAGTTAGATATCATGGTAACAATAAGTCCAATATAGTAGGTGTAGAAATGTGTTTTGGAACTAAATAGAAAAGTTTATTTAATTTTAAAAGCACTATACATTTTGTATAGTGCTTATTTTGCATAGGCTTAACCTAAATTAAAGTTGTATAAATGAAATATAGTTTTGAACTTAATTCAGAAGTCTAACTGAGAACACTTTTCTCATGAATATATTTTTGCCATTTATTGGCTGAGATATTAATTTTACCAGGAACTTTTTCGCTTTTCAGTGATAAGAATACATAAAAGAGTATAAATCCTCCTAAAACTGTTGTAAATACACCACAGAAGGCTGCAAAAAAGCCAGGGAAAAATTCGTTATTTTTTGAGTACATATATAGCAAAGTTAGTGTTATTATACACATGAGTACTCCATAAGGATGTGTAATACCATCCCCAATGATAATTTCAATCCCTTCTTTTTCTAACATTCGTATGGCTGTATCCCTAATGACCTGTTTTTCTTCCATAACACTATTTATAAGATTATTAGATTCTATAATTCTACCTAAATAATATATATGAACAGTGAGTACGAATAAAGTAAGTATTACGTTAAAAATAATTGCTCTTTTCATTAAAATTGATAATTTTGGATGCATGTTCCCCTCCCCAGGTTGATCCATTCATGGCGACTCAAATGAATAATTAATAATGGATAACTTTGATCCGTGTGATTGTCTTAAGTTTACAGATTAAATAATAAATGAATTAGCAATATATGATGATGTTCACTTTCTACCATTCAAGAAATGGATGTATCATTAGTAACGGTAACCTCAATTCATTTCGGTTTAATTATATCATAGCTTTAATACAATTTGGAATATGTGACAAAATATTAAGAATTTTCAGAATTTGCGTTAAAAAGTTAGTAGGTGAAAAGACTAAATAAAAGATGTAGCTGTAGATTATAATTGAAAAACAAAGGGTCATAATATAAGAAGATTGAGTGTGGGTACGGTAGATACCTACCTTGAGAGGAAAGTGCTTTTACGGGCTCTCAGGTTCAAATCCACACATCGGCATCATTAATAAATACATATCTTACGATGTGTGTGTTAGTGTAATCATAATGAAATATCTATATCAGTATTGTATTGATATACTTGGATAGAAGCTGGATGAAAAAAAAGTGATTACAGTTGGAGGGATTATGGAATTTAGAAAGATTACGTTTGAGAATTTTGGTGTGTGTAGAAAATTAACTGCTGGAAAAAATAACGAGAAGTTTGTTGCGCCTAATATTAATAGTATTGCTCTAGCTTATGTGGCAAAAGAGAATAATGTTTGTATACCAATGCCGTTTGCAATATTTAAAGATGAAGTTATGGTTGGTTTTATTATGATGTCTTATGTAAGAGAAGATCAAGATGAAGATTTGGATGAAAATATTTATGATATATGGCGTTTTATGATTGATGAAAACTATCAAGATAAAGGTTATGGTAAAGAAGCGTTACTTAAGGCAATTGAGTTTATCAAAACAAAACCAGAAGGTCCTGCTGAGTCTCTATTACTCTCTTATGTACCTGGCAATGATAAAGCAGAAGCGTTATATAAAAAAGTTGGATTTGTGGCAACTGGAGAAGAAGACCATGGCGAGATAGTAATGAAACTTAGTATATAGAAGAGTATTTTTATAGAGTTGATTTAAATGTTTTGAGATATTTCAATGAAATCTAATACATTGATCTTATAACAAAATAGTGGATTCTGCTTTGTAATTTTAAATGAAAAACATACAGGACAAGATCGAGAGATGCTAGAAGCAAAAACCAAAGTATACGATGAAACATGAAAAATATGAATAATTGCAAGGGGTGTTTTTATCCAATAGATCTGTAGCGTAATGTTTCTGTAATATTAATTCTATTGTATCAAAAATAGTCCTATGATATAGTTATTATAGTTTAAGTGCAAAAGCGCACAAACAAAAGATTGTAAGGAGGCAATATTATGAGCAACTTAAAGATTAATAAAAACATAAAAATATCAATAATATCCCTACGTCTGGAGTTTGTTTTCTAATTATTTTACATATTAAAAAACTAACCGTAGGAAACTACGGTATTTTTATGCAGAAAAATAACAAAAACAGGAAAATATGTATAAGACTAGAAAGGTCGTGCAAAGTGAATTTAAATCAATTAGGTTACAATGAATTTTTTAAGAAACAAGTAAATGATAAAGAGGTTGTTGGTAGAATTACAAAAGCCTATCAACAACATTATACGATAGCTACAGTTGATGGTTATAAGACAGGTGGTATAACAGGAAAATTATCTTTTGATAATCAATTTCCCAAAGTTGGAGACTTTGTCGTTTATAATCAATCCGATGATGGCAGTTATAACAGTATAAATAGAATATTAACCAGGAAGTCAGTGTTCTCTAGAAAAGAAGCTGGTGAACATCAGAGCTTCGAACAAATTTTAGCAACGAATATCGATTATACATTCATCGTTATGGCATTAAACAATGACTTTAATATAAGACGTGTAGAACGCTATCTGATTGCAGCTTGGGAATCAGGTGCTGAACCAGTTGTTGTTTTAACCAAGGCAGATGTATGTGACGATTTAGAAGACAAACTAGAAATGATTGAAGAAGCAACTATGGGCGTATCGGTTGTACCGATTAGTGCCATTACTGGTGATGGTATGGAAGCGCTTGAAATATATAATCAGGAAGGCAAAACGATTGCTTTAGTAGGTTCGTCAGGTGTTGGAAAATCTACATTAATTAACACACTTGCCAAAGAAGAAGTGATGTTAACTAAAGACATTAGAGAAGATGATTCCATGGGAAGGCATACAACAACTCATCGAGAAATGATTGTCATTGATGGTGGAGCTTGTCTGATTGATACACCGGGAATGAGAGAATTCTCAGTATTTAATGGAGAAGTTGGCATTGACTTAGAATTTAAAGATATTGAAGGGTTCACTTCGCAGTGTAGATTTGCTAATTGTGAGCATGTAGATGAACCTGGATGTATGATAAATAAAAAACTTAAAACCGGTGAACTCGATGAAGACCGTTATAAGAGTTATTTACTTTTAAAAAAAGAAATTAGTCGTCAGGAAAGAAAAAGAAAAAAGCAAGAAAAAATTGCAGGTAAGAAAATTGAGAAATTACAAAGGAAACAGCGTCCCAGACAAAAAAAATGGAGTACGGTGTAGCAAATGTTAACTATAATCGAAATGATGAAGAGATCATAAAAGGGGTTGATGTATTGAACATTGAATTAATTAACTATCAAAATAAACATGCAGAAGGTGTTGCAAAAATGTGGAATGAAAGTGCTGAATGTTGGGGTGGATTTAGTTCACTTATAACGGAAGAAGGCACTATAAATGCTGAAGAAAGTTCCACCCATCTAGATTTAGTTCTGGCAAAAGAAAGAGATGAGATTATTGGATATTGCAAGTTATCTATTGATCATCATGATGAGGGTGCTTTATACATTGATTTAATAAATGTTAGACCTGATTATCATGGGAAATCAATTGGAAAAATGCTTCTTTTAGATGCAATTGATAAAACTATTCAAAGAGGCTGGAGAAGACTTGACCTATTCACGTGGTCCGGTAATACAAAAGCAGTTCCTTTGTATAAAAAGTGTGGTTTCTTTTGGGAGAAAAGAGAAAATACAACTCACTTAATCAACTTAATACCAGATGTTCTAAAATGTGAATTGGTGAGTGATTTCTTTAAGACTGCTGACTGGTACAAGGATTCAACACGAGAGATTCAACAACAACCAGACTCAAGGCTAGTTAATGAGTTTGACTTGTGGAATTATGAATGGGAAAAAGATGGTAAAAAACTCAATATGGAATATAGCCGTAGAGGCAGAGGATTAAGAAAAATAGAAAATGATGACTTTATAATTGAAGTTGTTATTGAAAATATGAAATTAATCTTTGGTGATACTTATAAGGTGAAATACCTTTTTAAAAATAAAACGGATCAACCGCTTAATATAAATATAGAAGGTTGTAAGGACAAAAATATAAAGTTTGATTTTAAAACTGAATTTGAACTTATTGATACAGAAGAAATAGAAGCAACATTCTTTGTCGATAAAATCGAAAAAAAACAAGAAGAAAAGAAAACACATCCTGTTGTAAAATCGATTATTTCAGTTAATGAAAAAAAAGCAACATTCGCAACAGGTGTAGAGCCAGTCTTTCCACTAACTTTTAAGTTTGATAGTGAAAGAATGATAAATAAATTGGATGTAGAAACCGACTGTTATATTGATATAGAAAATCAATTCAGAGAAAAAGCAACTTTTAGCTTTGAAATTCCTAATACTGAAGCATTCAATTTGTCTAAAAATACATTTACCATAGAGTTAGAAGCAGGCGAAAAAGCCTCTTTGGAGTCATCTTTTATACTTGATGAAGCTACGATGTATAATCGAGTGATAAAAATACTTGTACAGCGTGAAGGAAAATCAGACTTTACATTTGAAAAAAGCCTACATATTATCTGCCAAGCAGATTATGGAAAACTTCATGGCGAAAATGATGAACGTTATGTTATGGCAAACGGTGAAATGAGAGTCGAACTGATAAAAGAAAACAATGATATTGTTATTACACAATATCGAACAGGAAACTATTACGAAGTTGTCGCACCAAAACTAGGCAAACCATTTTCGCAAGAATTTGAGAAGAAGAAAGCGTCGAGAGTAGAGTTTGAATCAAAGAATGATTGGATTCAAATGGTTGTTTATTATGAGTCTGAAGAAAACCCAGGCATAAATTTTAAACGGTACTATAAACTACATGCGAATGGTGTTGTTAAGAGATGGTTTGAAGTGTTAAACAATGGCTGTGAAGATAAAGCTTTATGTATTTCAGAATCCATGTACTTAGATGCAGATAGCATGATTGCACCTTATAATAATAAATTCATCTCATTAGAAAATGAAACAAGTGGTGATCCAGAAGTTCTTGAGGGAAGCAAATTTACAGAAAACTGGTTGTATACAGCAACAAAAGATTATACATACGGATTTACTTGGCCAAAAGAATATGACATAAAAATAGCAGAATATGCTTTTATCAGCGAGTATGACTTAGGACTTCTTAAAAGAGGAGAAAGTTTTAAAACAAAACCACTTACAGTAGGTTCAAATTCATATAAAGACTGGCATGAACTTAGAGAACATGCCAATGGTGAAATTCTTGACAGAGAAGAACTTGTACTTGCAAGTGAATTGACAGTAAATGATGGTAATCCGTTTGTGTCATCTGATTTTGCATTACAGTTTACAGAACACAAAGCTACGAATCCTATTGGAAAGATTTCAATTAAGGTAAATGATGAGGTTCTAGAACATCGTTTGTCAGAGGATATAAATGATAAAGAGTGTCAAATTGATGTATCGTTAAAAAAAGAAAAAGCCATACTTGATATGAACTACTTATTCGAAGCAGATGGCTTATCTATGAAACGTGTCATCTTTAAAAAATCAGATGAAGCCATTGATAATCACATATTAAAAGAATCCGATTTAGATGTATATAGAATTGATAATGGTGTGATCAGATTTGAGTGCGCACCAGAATTTTCACCTTCTATATTCTCATTGCAGCACGATAATAAAGAGTGGTTAAAAACTGCTTTTCCAACACCCCGTCCATTTTCATGGTGGAATTCATGGGTCGGTGGTATCAGCTGGCGTCCTTTTGATTTAAACTTAGAGACAATGCTTGAAGAAGTAAATACGTGTGAATTCGTCAAGAAAACAGATACTTTAGGCAACGAATGGCAAGGACTTGTGATTCAAACGGAAATAAATAAAAATAAAAAACACAAAGGTATTACATGGCGTCAGTATTACTTAACACTACCTGGTGTACCTGTTATGTTACACTTTGTGGAGTATAAAAACGCAACACAGATTTATACCAAAAGAAAGCGGTTCTTAAACCATACGTTTTTTGATATGCCTGAAACAAAGGGTGGTTCACATTTATCTTATACAGATAAAAGTTTCAGAAAGCAAACTGTATCTTCTAGTAACCAAGGGAGAAACTTTAAGTGTGATTACAATTATACATATAAAGTGGATACTCATGAAACATCTATTAGATTCTATTCTAACTTAGATACTTCTGAACGTGGACTGTTTTCAGGACCAGAAAAATTCGGGGTATGGGGATTTGAACATGTAAGTTCTAAAGCGAATCAATCAACAGTTACACGACCAACTTTTATGATCTTTGGAAAAGAAGATTTAGAAGATGATTGGATGAATGACTTTAATAATATAAAATTTAAGTAATAGAGGGGCTACAATTGTAGCCTCTTTTGTGTTTGCGAGACATGTTATCAAGCCGATGGTCTGAAGGAAGCTGATAGCGGTTTCTGGAGCGGAACGCAAGTAACCAATGTTGGTGCATATGTTGGATAACTCTCCACAAAGTGAGGAAGTCCAAAGATTAGCATAAAGCGTATGTATTATGATGGTTGTTTCTGAAACAGGCAAAATAACTTAACCTCGGAAGTACAGTATCCGAAGCTGTAGTTAGTAATCACAAGCGAAAGCAAGGATTGTTATAGGATGCTGTATGCAGATGAAGTCGTAGTAGTGATGAAATCTAAGCCTGTGAAAGCAAGTAATTGTGTGGAGGGTAAAACTTAGATGATTAGGTTCATGGTAATCTAGACTTATGATAGCCAAACACTACATAAGGTGCGAAGGACTGAAGAAATTACGAAGTACATTCAAAGATATTTCAAGAAAAGATGAAGTTGTTGAAAGCGAACTGAAATGTTCAAAGGTCTGTTTATTTGGTGGTAAGAAAACTCCACGAGGTAATCAACGACAAAGATATGAATTAGCTGATGAACTGAAGATAAGATTGCCTAGAGCTAGAGACGTCAAATGAAATCAGTGAAGAACATATAGTCAGATTAAGAGATATAATAAGATGTAGCAGCAATGAAAGGAAAGCAAATGAAGAAGCTATACAGCCTTATCGATAAAATATATCGAAAAGAAAATTTGATGAAATCGAAAGGAATTCGAATTGTTCGTTACGCAGATGATATATTAATATTTGCAAAAGACAAACAAACAGCAGGAAACTACCTTAGTTATGCAACAGAAATTCTTGAAAAAGAATTGAAACTAAAAGTGAATGAAGATAAAACGCATCTTACCAATATCGACGAAGGTGTAGCATTCATAGGTTTTATTATCAAAGATAATTACCTTCTGATTCAACCTAAGAGAATTCAAAGGTTTAAAGACAAGATACATCAGATAACCAAAAGAAACGCTGGAAGAAGTTTGGAATCCGTCATAAAAGAATTAAATCCTGTTATAAGAGGATGGATAAATTATTTCAAAGTGGCAAACATCAAGAAACTATTGCGATATATGATGCAATGGATAAGAAGACGTTTGCGTATGATTAAAATGAAACAGTGGAAAACATACAAGAAAATGCATAAAGAAATGAGGAAATTAAACATCAAGGGAAATGGGATGAAAATGGATGTGTGCAGGTGGAAGAACTCCACTACGCAAATGATTCATTTGATACTGCCAAATAAATACTTTGATGAAAAGGGTCTTATAGACTTATGTAAGTATGAAGTTGGGTTGTTGTCGAACTATTACTAGTTTGATTAGTAGTTTCAGGAGCCATATACGGAAAACGTACGTGCGGTTCTGTAAGAGCAAAGAAATCAGGATTAATTATCCTGATTTCTAGCTACTTGATTATTTAGATTAAATGGGATGAATATGATAGGTAGACAAGAAAATACACTAAAATCGCAAACAACTTGGATTGTAAGTACTAGTTAATTGCACTTGAGGAGCAGTACTCTAACTGTGGTGTGGACTAAAAGGCCGTCATTCGTCCCAATACAGAATCACATATCACATTTTATTGGTAACTACTTTGTTATGTTGAATCTTGATATGAGAAAACACTACGTATAGTTAGTTGTGATTTCTTTAGACTAATGTTAAAATTTAGTAGTATGCCATAATTGAACTTGGCTTCTAATTATGTTTAAATCTTTAAAGAGCAATTTGATTGTAAATAGATAATCAAATTGTAGAAACTAATGGGGGAATTTATGAAGAGTATAATGAAAAAATTGATAATAAAAAGCTATACAAAAGATTACTATATAGCAAAACTTGATGAAATTGAAACAAGAAGAATGAAAGATAGCATACAGAATGAGTTTACGAGTTTTGTTAGATTTTCAGTATCATATATGTGGCTTCATTTTTATACTTCAATAATTGACTTTTTTATTAACACATTTATAATACTAGGGCTTGTATCATTTAAACTCTTTGTCTTTCTTGTTATATTTTTCATAATTATAAGTGTAAATAAATTTTAAGCATATGCTTAATAGTAAAATCAATAAGATCTAGAGATGATAAGACTATCGAAAGAGTTACACAAAGTATCTAACTCAACAATTATTAACACTGTTTATTATCTAATATGAAATTTTGAATATTTTAAATATTCCCATTGACTGTCACTGTATATTATTATATAATTTACCAGTAAGTTAAAACTAACTATTGAAAGGAGGCCGCGATATGAAACTATATGTTTATACTGCTAGAAAAATAACTAAATCAAAAGTTAATATTGCGACCTATGAGATATTATAGATATTCACCAGTTCTTTATTGAAATTAATTAGAATATAAATGATAGACATGGGTAAACTATGTCTTTTTTTAATACGTTAAATTTAGACATAGACAGTTCTATGTCTTTTTTTGTGCAAAAACATAGATAATCACATGAATGATACTATTTGGAGGTATTATGAATTTAAATAAATTAGGATGGAACAATAAGTTCGAAAATGAGTTTAATACTATAAAGAAACACGGCTATATTCCTGCAAGAGTTATAAGAGAAGAAAAAGGACATTATTTACTTCAGCATGAAACTGGTGTATGTACTTCACAGGTTTCAGGTAAACTGAGATACAATGCAAAAACCATCAGCGACTTTCCTTCTGTTGGTGATTGGGTTTCAATAAATCTCATCAACAATAACTCAGAAGCAATCATATATTCTGTCCTTTCAAGGAAAAGTAGCTTTACAAGAAAAGCTCCTATCTCTGGTGGCCGAAAAGTCAAAGACGTAAATGACAGGAAGATAACATTCGGTGGATCTACTGAAGAACAGATAGTAGCAGCAAATATTGATGTCATCTTCTTAGTTACAGCATTAGATGACAACTACAATCTCAGACGATTGGAAAGATACTTATTGATGGCATGGAACAGTGGAGCGACTCCTGTTATTGTTCTTAATAAAATCGACATGTGCGACAATTTAAATAAGATCATGCAAGAGGTAAATGATGTCGCTGCTGGTGTTCCTGTACACTTTATAAGTGCAATCAACAACGAAGGCATTAATGAATTAAAACAATATCTTGATGACGGTGTAACGATAGGCCTTTTTGGATCATCAGGAGTCGGTAAATCTACTCTAATCAACTGTTTCCTAGAAGAAGATGACAAACTGTTGACAGGTGCTATACGTGAAAGAGATCAAAAGGGTAGACATACTACAACATGGAGAGAGCTGGTTATCCTACCAACTGGCGGCATACTTATAGATACGCCAGGTATGAGAGAACTTCAGGTATGGAGTGATGCTGAAGAATTGAATACTTTGTTTGATGATATAAAAGAGCTTGAGCACCAGTGTAAGTTTAATGATTGCTCTCATAAAAAGGAACCTGGATGTGCTATAAGAAAAGCTTTGGAATCAGGAGAATTGGATAGTAAAAGATATGAAAACTATTTGATTATGGATATTGAAGTTTCTTATCTGAGTAACCGTATCAATGAAAAAGAGAAGGCTTATACAAAGAGAGACATTCTCATAAATAAAATCGTTCAAAAATCAAAGAGTTATAAATATTAAAAACGTTATAAACAGAGATTATTAATTTAAAAGTAATAAGTTTAAACAGTTACATCCAATACTTATGATAGAGATTTGTTAACGATTTTCTTTTAAAATAGTGCTCTTATGAGATGGAGTTCAAATACCACCATCTGTACCACCAAAAACACGTATCTTATGATGCGTTTTTTTTTGGTGTATTTAATTTGTAACATCCTCAGAAGTTATTACTTGTTATAATGTAGTAGAAAACTAACTTAATTGAAGGCTGATATGAAAATAGTTATGGCAAAGCACGTTATCATGAAGGCATCAAATAAGCTAAAGGTATACATTGACCGTTATCGCAGTAATAAATAGAAACATAGATATGTGATTATGGTCTTTTAAGAGTAGTCCGGATACAGGAGGAGATCATATGAACATTCAAAGTAATTCCATAAAAGAGATTAATGAGTTTAATGTTAACGATAAGACAATCTTTATATGTAAGTATATAAGAAATGAGTTTACCGAAAAAGAGTGGCAAGAATTTATAGAATATGATGATGACCATTATAAAAGCACATTTAATGAAAAAAGTAACGCTTCATTTGATGTAAAGAAAAGTTGTTATACAGACACCTCTTCAGATGCAATCAACCATAGATGGTTGTTAATATTAGATTGCAAAATTATTGGTAGGGCTGCAGTTTCTTATTTCACTGAATCCTCTGCTTCATATGAAGACAATAAAGATGTTGCTGAAATGTTTATTGATGTTCATCATATGTTTAGAAGAAGAGGTTATGGTACTTATCTACATAATATTGTTCTAAATAAATTGAAAGAAGACAAAAAAACGAAAATTCAGTCAAACTACATACTGGACTGTTCGGAGAAGTTCTGCAATAAATTTAATTATAAAATTGATTCTGCAAGAAGTATTTCCAGACTTTATAAAGATGATATTAACTTTGAACGAGTTGCAGAATGGTCGAAACTCTCTCAAAGAGAAATCCTTATATTCAACACCGTTCCAGATAAATATCTTGATGAATTCTGTAAACTGTACACCGCATGTGGTCGTATGGCACCTGATTATGAAGGTGATTACACTGCATCGGAACAAACAACAGCAATTGAAAGAAGAGCAAATGAAAAAGTCTGGAAAGAGAAAGGTATTGTACAATATACAGCAGTATCAATTGAAGCTGATGGTACTTTGAGTGGTATGACAGAGATGGACTTTTTCGAGATGAGTCCTAGTCAAGTTGATCAAGGGTTGACAGGAGTTCTTGAAGAATATCGAGGCTGTAAAATAGGTTTACAATTGAAGGCTGCATTGTTACTACATTTTAATGACGTGAATCCATCGATGGAATTTATACATACAGCTAACAGTAAAAAGAATGTTGCAATGCTTGCTATTAACGAAGCACTTGGATTTAAGTCATATTTTGATCATTTTTTAATCACTAAGAGATTATAATAGTTTCATGAATACTTTGGAATATCAGACGCAATATACTTGCTATTACAATTGGCAAGCGAATTTGAAATAATGGGCTTTAGACATTGAGCTAACAAGCATCTTGAGAGAGCTATGATTTTACCTTGAATGTCTAGCACGTTTATGGACGTTTGGATTCAAATCCCACCATCGACATCAATACAGAAACAAGTTTTTACGTAAATGACATCTGTTTGAGTTTACATTTTATAGATGAAAGTATTGACAATTAGTAATATATTGAATACAATTGCGTTAAACATTTTAATTGAATAGAAACCTTTTAATAGATCAAGCAGTACATTTTTTAATGTGCGTAGCCGGGCCAGTATTGGGCAGCATGGAGTAATCCTGTGGGACTATAATTAATAATTATGGTTTCGTAGGATTTTTTTTGCTCAAAAACAGCTGATTATTAGGAGGAAATTACAATGGAAAGAAATTTATTTAGAAGTCAAGAAGGAAAAAGAATTACATTGGTAGGATTTTGGTTAAATGCATTACTTGCTTCAGTAAAAATAGTTGCAGGCATTATGGGAAAGAGTGGAGCGATGCTTGCTGATGGTGTTCATTCGTTGTCGGATTTTTTAACTGATGCTGTAGTATTAATCGGATTGAAGCTTACAGAAAAACCTGAAGACGATTGTCATAATTATGGACATGATAAATATGAAACACTTGCAACTGTGATTATTAGTATGTTTCTATTTATAGTAGGATTTGAAATACTCAAATCTGGAGTTGGAAATATTCTGTTGATTATAAGAGGTGATCACCTTCCAAAACCTGGAGTTGTTGCGTTAATAGCAGCTGTGTTATCAATCATAACAAAAGAGTTTTTATATAGATATACTTTAAAAGGCGGTTGTGAAATTGACAGCCCAGCATTAATAGCAAATGCTTGGCATCATAGATCAGATGCTTTTTCATCAATTGGTACTCTTGTAGGAATTGGTGGGGCAATTATACTAGGAGAGAATTGGACTGTACTAGATCCAATTGCATCAGTAGTCGTGAGTATATTTATTTTTAAAGTCGGGATAAGTATTGTGAAGCCATCTATAGATGAGTTGATGGAAGGTTCTATAAGTAAAGATGAAAAGGAAATAATTATTGATATATTGAACAAATCAAATAATGTAAACTCATATCATAAAATACGTACCAGAAAAATAGGAGCAAAAAAAGCAATAGAAATGCATATCATTGTAGAAAAAACTCTTACAATAGAAATGGCCCATGATATCGCGACAACTATTGAAAATCAAATAAAGAAGATATGTGGCAATTCGTCATTGATAACAATTCATGTAGAACCTAGTGAATTGTAAGCAAAATTATTGAACTTGGAGTTTAATAACAATATGATATCAGGCTCAAGGGAGTTGACCAGATACATTTAAACGATTAATAAAAGGGCTAAAGTGCTCTCCTTTTACTTGAATTACTATGTAAAGGAAACTGTTATAACGTGTCGGTCTACTGGATTACTATTTGTCATCAATCGAACTGAATGGGACAAACTCAAATCTATGAATTTAATCAGAATCTACAAGTTTCTTACAAATAACTATCAACATATCTACTATGTTAGGCATATAAAAGGATTTAATAACTAAATTAATGAAATTTGGGTATAAGCTTAATAAGGAGGTTGTGTTATGGACAGAAACTTATTGACTGAAGTTGTTAATCTTAAAGAAAAAAGAAGAGTATTAATGGCTGAGTGTGGTAGATGTATTAATGAAAATACTTTCTCAAAGGAAGAACTTAAGGAAATCAAAAAGCATAGAAATGATCCTGAAGCTTGTAAAGAACTTGATTTTGTTAATGCTCTTATCGCTGAGGATGAAGAATTACTTAAAACAACTTTGTAGCAGTTTTTAACAGTCATTTTCCAAGCTAATATTTTATTAGCTTGTTTTTATTTGTTTTGTTCTTATAAGAGGTGTAAGGTGACTTTGAATATCAGAAAAAGTAAAATGACCATCAAAGATGGCCATTTATTATTTTAGGGTTTGTGCCTGTTCATTTAACTCAATGAGTTCAGGTGTATCAAATGATAGATTCAAATTATGTGGCATTTTCTTTCCTGTTTCATCAACGCTAACAAAAGTTACAAACCCATCAACGAAAACCTCATTAGTGATTCCTGACTGAGCTTTGCAATAAACGGTGATACTAGTTGTTCCATGTGCAACAACCTGTGAGTTCAATTGCAAAAGATCGCCTTTGTTTGCTGGTTTCTTGAAGGTGAGACCATGTAGTTTCAAGCATACTATTTGATCCGGATTTTTAACTGAGATAGCTGCAGCACTAAAACTTGCTTCAACAAACCATTCTGCTAGGCGACCTGCAAACAAAGTGCCGTGATGATTTAATTCTTCCGATTTGATAAGTCTTGAAGTTGTCATGATTTTGTTATCCATTTTATTCCTCGCTTCCACTTGTGTTATTTTGCAAGTTTATAATAACATGCTTGCAAAAATATTTCTATGTAAAATCGAATATTAATTTAATGTCATATGTTGCTATGCTATTTGAATGAAATGATATTAGTTATTATTTGTACCGATCTATAATATCTACTTGATTGGGAATACATATTTATTTTTACCATAAATCTAACATTTCAGATAATGAAGAACGAATATTGTTTTGTGCAAGTTTAATTGTACGATAGAATATCACTTTCGAATCTCATAGTGAGACTGAACCTTGTTTAAAACACAGAATTTTCAGACAACAATCTCAAATTGAGATTAGAAACTGACAAACAAGTCTCATCTTGAGAATGAAAAAAGATACCAATGTCGCTTCTGTCGATAGAACAGTTGAAATCACAGAGTTCTAGAATTGTTTACAATTGGTATGATAATTGCAATACTAGTATATAAATTTAGGAGGTGCAATATGCGCATTAAAATGGAAGAATTAAGAAATGAGATTATCGGAAAAGATACAATGATACAAACACCTTATGGTGAAAGACTGATTACATATGCTGATTATACTGCATCAGGTAAAACTTTGAAATTCATAGAAAAATATTTGCTGAAGTTGCAAGAATTATATGCAAACTCTCATACTGAAGAGAGTACAACAGGTAAGTCTATGACTGAATTGGTCCATTTATCAGAAAAGAAAATTAAGAAGTGTTTTAATGCACTGGAAGATGATTATATATTCCCTGTTGGTACAGGTGCTACTGGTGCAATACAAAAATTAGCAAGCATACTCGGTGTTTATTATTCACCTGTATTTAAGGAACGATATGACAATTACATGAATGATAAACAATGTCATACATGTGAAAAAGACTTTGCGTCTAAATTCTTTGATGAAAGTCATATAGAAAAGCCAGTTGTATTCATCAGCTCATATGAACATCATTCCAATGATTTGATTTGGAGAGAAAGTTTGGCTGAAGTAGTAGAAATAGATTTAAATGATGAAGGATATTTTGATTTAGAAGACCTAAGAAAAAAGGTTGCTGATCCTAAATATAATAATAGATTGAAAATTGGTTCTATATCAGCAGCATCCAATGTAACAGGTATAAAAACACCCGTCTATGAGGTTGCAAAGATTCTTCATGAAAATGGTGCTTATGCGTGTTTTGATTATGCTGCAAGTGGTCCTTATGTTGAAATCAATATGAATAAAGATGACGAGTCGTATTTTGACGCAATTTATCTTTCCCCACATAAGTTTATAGGTGGACCTGGTTCTAGTGGGCTATTAGTTATAAATAAGCAACTGTATGATATTAGTTCTGCTCCTACTGTTGCAGGTGGTGGTACAGTAGACTATGTCAGCTCAAAAGGATATGATTTTGTTGATGATGTTGAAGCAAGAGAAATGGCAGGTACACCAGGTATTTTACAGATTATAAAAGCATCCTTGGCAATTGAATTAAAAAATTCTTTAGGTATTAAGTTCATTGAAGAAAAGGAACATTATTTTATTGATAAAGTATTTAAACGATTAGTTAAAAATCCTAATATTGAAATACTTGGCCCTAACGATGCTGAAGGACGTATAAGTATTATGTCATTTAATATCAAAAGTAAATATGGATACTTACATCACAAGTTAGTTACTAAACTTCTAAATGATTTATTTGGTATCCAGTCTAGAGCTGGTTGTGCTTGCGCTGGACCATATGGTCATAAATTGTTAAATGTAGATGGAGAAACTTCATTAAAGTACAGAGACGTTGTAGTGAATGGCTACAATTCCCTTAAACCAGGTTGGGTAAGGGTAAATTTCCATTATGTTATGTCAGAAAGAGAAGTAGATTATATCTGTGAAGCTCTAGAATTCATAGGAGATAACGGTTATCTATTTGTAAATGAATATAAAATGGATATTAACAGTGGCCTCTGGACGCATAAGAATGGAGATGCAGAGAGCGAAACAATCTCAAGTTATGGTGTTGAACATAGTCTTGATTTCATTGGGAAAAAAATATTTGAAGAAGAAAATGTTGATAACTTTGCTGAGTATGAAAAGTACTTTGAGGTTGCTCATAAATTGGTAGACAAACTTCGTACAAGTTATAAACACTCTGACAATAAATTTATTGATGATAATATAGACAAACTTAGATGGTATGATTTTGCTAATGTAGTAGATGATTTTGAAAAAATTAAAAACCATTAATTCAAACACATATTTATATTTTTGATAAAGAAGACTATTAGTAATGATTATGTTATTAATAGTCTTTTCTTGAGTGAAATAAACTCGTAACAATTCTCTGATTGACTACATGATATACTATTGGTTGAAATGATAAGGCTAAAAGTAATAGTATGTTAAGTGAGAAAGGAAATATTATTTTGTTAGATAAGATATTTGAAAACGAAATTGAAATACGACAAGCAGACATAAATGATTTGGATGAAATCCTAACAATCCTTGACAAAGCAGCAATATGGTTACATGAAATAGGCATAACAAATCAATGGACACCTGGTGAAGTATTTATTGATGATGGCTATTTTAAAAACTCAATTCTACAAAATCATTTTTTTGTAGCAATAAACAAAAATAAAATTGTTGGTACATTCCTTATTAGATGGTCCGATAAAGATCTTTGGGGAGAAAATGATGGTGATGCAGGCTATATTCATCATTTGGCAATTGACAGAAACTGTTCAATTGTTAACCTTGGAAATAAATTACTTGAATTAGCGGAAAACAAAATAAGAGACAATAATAAAACATACATTAGATTAGATTGTATAGAAAACAATCAAAAATTGAATCAGTACTATTTAGACAGAAATTATGATTTTATTAAACACTGCATATACTATGATGATTCCACAGGTAACCTTTATGAGAAGAAAAAGTAAAACCTTAAATTAAAGTGGTGTGTTTTAAAGGATGAGGAACTGATTTTGTAATTAGATTAAATGTTGAACACGTATCATTAGATACGTGTTTTATATATTTTTTGTCTGAAATTAATAATTATGATACGAAATCAGTTAAAGTGGTATTTATAAGATATACTTTATAAGGTTTCATTATGAATGATTTTGGTCTAACTATGTCATTACAAAATAGTCGGATTGGATTTATACTGAAAGTAGTTACTTAATATAAATGCCTTCAATTCTAATGACATTAGTGAAGTGTTTGAATAAATTATTGTTTTAATATATGAATTAACAATACAAGGAGAGCTTATGAGTAATGTGGAACGGGTTGAATTTATGAATAAGAAAGGTAAAAAGCAAGGTTTTGAAATTATATCATTAAAGGATTTTTTTAAATCAGTTAATGAATCATTCATTAAAACCTCATACCGTACTGCCTTTTATAATATGATTTTTATCACAGAAGGTAAGTGTGTTCATGAAATTGATTTTGTAGAATATACCATTAAAGCAGATGAACTCATGTTAATCTCTAGAAATCGTGTTCATAGATATCGTGAATTTGAAAATGTTGAAGGATACTTAATCATGTTTACAGAAGGATTTTTATGTGAACATTTAAGTAATCAGAGTACTGAAGTTAAAGATTTGTTTAAGTTAAGTTATTTGAATCCACACATAAATAATATTGATTTGTATGCACCAACATTAAAAAAACTCTTGAATGTTATATCTGATATGTATAAAAGTGATATTACATTTGTCGACAATAATGTAATTGCATTAGCTTTTAGGTCTTTTACACAATTGATTTTGAACAACAGCTTAAGTGAGGACACGTTAAACTATAAAAAAAATGAAATCTTTGTGAAATTTACAGAATTAGTTGAAGAGAATATCAACATGGAAAAGACTGTGGAAGGCTATGCTGAAATGATGCATGTCTCTAAAAAAACAGTAAATCTGATGACGCGAAAGGCTGTTGATATGTCTGCTAAGCAGTACATCATTCAACAACTCATTTTAAAGATCAGACTTAAATTAAGTTTCGAACAGAAAAGCATTAATGAGATTGCTGACTTACTGGGATTTACGGAACCATCAAATATGACAAGATTCTTTAAGAAAAATACTGGTGTAAGTCCAAGTGAATTTAGAAGTATGGTAAGGGAAAATAATAATAGCTGGATAAAGAATGAAAACATGGAGTTGTATAGTATTAAAGAATCCATTGAGGAGAATATTTATTATGTTCCTTCAGAGGTCGTGGTGCCACTTCACAAACATGAAAATCAAGATGAAATTTTTTATTGTATAAAAGGTTCTGGATTTGGTGTTTTTGAAGATGGTGAAGTGAGCTTAACAGTAGGAAAATCATTTGTAGTACCTGCTGGTACAATGCATTCACTCAGAAGTGATGATGAACTCTATGTAACATCATTTCTTATCCCGGTTGTTGATAACGAATAGAATAAGTCTAACAAGATAATTTGATATAACTATCATAAAAAGGAGAATAATATGTTCAAACGCATCGATCATTTAGCTTTTATTGTAAAGGATAGAACCAAATCTATACAATTTTATGAGGAGTACTTAGGTTTTAAAAAGTATTTTGAACATGATGTACCAGTACCGGTTGTAGAGAAAATAGTATACCTTAAATTGGGAGAGACTATTTTAGAATTGATTCACATGCCAGAAGGACCAGAAAATACGGGATTTCATTTTTGTCTAGAAAGCGATAGCTTTGATGAAGATTATAACCGTCTAGTAAATGCTGGTATTCCAGTTGATACAGAGCCTCATCCTGCTGGTGCTAGAGAGGCTGGGGAAGAAGGATGGCGTAGAGTTGTATTTGTCGGTCCTGATGGAGAAAGAATAGAATTTAGAGGGTAAGATTTACAATCAACGTTGACCCACTGTAATAAAAGTAAATAGATACTTTTCAATGACTCTGTTTTTCAACAGAGTCATTGATGTTTTATTATATTTCTATTTCATTTCAAAGTTAACCACTTTATTTTTTCCGGATTTTTTTGCACAATACATAGCTTGGTCTGCTAAGTTCATGATATGGTCGATTGTATGCTGTTCCATTTTGCAACAGACAGTGCCAAAACTTGCTGTTATTGCTATTGAATCACAACAATTGGCTATCATTGGAGTGGCTTCTAAAGATAATCGTAATTTTTCTGAGAAATGTTTAATATTAAATTGGGATTCATCATGTATGAGAATACAGAATTCTTCACCACCTAGACGTGCGAACAGCATATTTGAAGTAAGCTTTCCATTAATTACTGAAGTGACATGTTTTAGAGCCAAGTCGCCGACTGAATGACCATAAGTGTCATTGATTGATTTGAAGTTATCAATATCAAACATTATAAAACAAATTGACTTCTTTTCTTTTGTAACTTCTTCAATAATGGATGCACTTAATTCAAAAAAATGTCTTCTGTTCGAAATCAGTGTTAGTGAATCTATATCAGCTTTTACTTTTAAACTGTCTACAAATTCACGCAGTATGGTTAACGACCATGCGATACACAGACCAACTATAACAACAATAAATATGGCATAAATCATTTCTAATGGGAAAATACTTGAATCAAAAATAACTCGACTGATTTGATTCCCTAGACCAAGTCCTATGAGTATGAGAAATGGAAAATATAATATGAGTGTCATGATGGATAATATATTCTTTGATTTAATAACAATCATAAGCTGATGATAAGTCATAGCAATAATTGCAGACAAATATACAATCAGCATAATAGCGTTTACTATCGCATTGGCACTTAGATTAGAAAATTGTGTTATTAGAAATGAAAGAGTGGTATAAAATAGCAAACCGATCACTTCAAATGCAATGACTCGCTTCGTTTTGAACCACGATCGTGGGATTATATTACTAGCGCCTAAGAGTAAAATAGAAGTCATAGAATATGAAGCACCTAATAATCCTAATGTAAAATGATTTGAAATAACATCTGTTAAGATATCAAATAAAATATTACTAATACCAGAAAGGAGTGCAATGGTCCACCATAGTGCGGAACGAAGCTCACGATTACAAAGGTATATCATAATAAATGATATTGTAAATAAGATAAATATGAAGATTATGATAAGGCCGTAAATTAATAAGGCATCCATGGTTTACCTCCAATTCAGTAGATACTTTTAATCATACCCAAAATAAGAAGAATTATCTTTCAAAATTGCTAAGATCAGATAATAAAGATTATTTAACATGGATTATTTCAATCACGAACAAAATATAGTAATAATGACACCTATTCATTTGAGTAGGTGTCTTTTTCTATAAGTAATTAAGCTTTTGTTTAGAATCTGATGAACTTATAAATTCAGATTTAAAATATCAATCAAAGACTTTGGCGTTATTTATTCATTTTTTTCATCTTGGAATTTAATTTTATAATGTTCACCACTGCAAAAGGGTTTATTTGTTGAGTGACCACAACGGCATAAAGTTGTTTTGATAGGTGACTCAGGTTGCCTAGAGGTTTGCCCTGATATCTCTCTATCTCCTTTAACATCATATGGTCCATGAGACCCAAATCTCTTTTCAGAAAGTGTTATGGAAGTATCTGTTACAGGATTTCCCCAACACTTCTCTTCACCTATGAGGGCATAACTAAGTGCGCCTGATGGACATCTGTTACAGATATCAATAATTTTTTCTGCTGAATCGCCATCTGGATTGATCCACTTATCATTCTTTTGAAAAACAGTTGGCAATTCTCTGGTACAATATCCTCTTTTGGCACAGATACTTCTATTATCATATATGATGATATGTTTGCCTTTGTATTCGATTGTTTTACTAACTTCATGTGTTTCTGAATGACCTGTAAAACCATTGGAATTATGTGTACCATCACAAAATGGTTTGTTTTTGGAATCACCACAACGACAAAGCCATAACTCCTCATCTTGGCTTAATAGTGAGCCTTTTGCATTTCCGATTTTAGAAGCATTAATAATTCTAAAAGGACCGTTTTCAAGTGCAACAATTTTAGTAGTTTTCATCTAGACACCTCCAATACTTTTCTACCCATCATTAATGTTGAGAAACATAGGACGTTATAGATAACTATGCTAGATTTAATCATGTAATATTAAATAAAAAAATGGCTCTTCCATCAAGGGCCATTTTATCCTTAAACTAATATAGTAGCGTAACTTTATTTCTTCCAGTTTCTTTAGAACTATATAAGCCATCATCTGCACGTTTTAATATAGTATCGAAGTCATCACTTATTGTTAATTCAGTAACACCCATACTAACCGTGAGTTGATCTAGTTTTGTGAAGTTATAATCAGAAACGGTATTTCTAATACGTTCTGCTACTAAATACGCTTGATCTTTATCAATCTGAGGTAGTATAATTAAGAATTCTTCACCACCTATTCGTGCAACCATATCACAGGTTCTTATACCGTCGCTAAGTATAGCAGATAATTCAATTAGAACGGTATCGCCATAATCATGACCGTGATTATCATTCACTCTTTTAAAATGATCAATATCTAAAATAATAACAGAGAGTTTCTCATCATATCGTTGAGCTCTTTCTATCATTTGATGAAGAAATTGATTAGCAGCTCTTCTATTATTAATCTTTGTAAGCTCATCAGTAATGATAAGGCACTTAAGTTTTTCCTCGGCAACTTTTCTTTTCTCAATTTCCGCAATAAGTTCATTTTTTGATGCCATGGTAGTCTGTAAATTTTCAACCATTTCGTTAAATGAACTGGATAAAATTCCGATTTCATCATTTGATGTGACTTTGATTCTTTCATCTAAGGATCCTTCTCCAACTTTGTGAGAAAAGTGAGAAAGTGCTACTAGTGGATCCGATATTTTTTTACCAAGATAGAGTGAAACAAAAGAAGTAATAAGTGTAATGATGATACCAATTAAGATTAGCATATGAGTTGTACTTTCAATCGTTTTTGAGAAAATAGATCTTTTTATGGAAACGATAACATGCCAACTTTCACCTGTATTGCCCTTTATATGATCAATAGATTCATAACTTCCACCGAAACCTAGAGTTGAAGAGCCTTTGGTTATTGAAACTTCTGATACCCCCATCAATTGCATAACATCATTTTCTGCCATAGCAAATGAAACGGTTTCCTTTTTCTCTAATATTTCTATGAGTCTGTCCGACACAACATTTGTAAGAGGTGCTGTACCCAGTTCTGAAACTATTAATCCACCTGTTCGGACAATACGGACGATGCTATTTTCGTATAAATGCTCGTAATCCATCATAATATGGTCAAGTATATCAAGAATATTAACATTACTCTTCATGATTCCTATAACTTCACCCTCGTGGATGATAGGTACAACAATGCCTATAACATAGCCGTCAGCACTTGCATCAAATCCACGATCATCTAAAAAAATACGACCTTTGCCATCGTCAAAACTTGCTTTCCACCAATATTTATGGGAGTGGTTTATTGTTGTCAATTTATTTGTTGTTGCAATGATCACGCCATAACGGTTTGTTATGAACAACTCTCCATATCTTTCTTTAATGAGTTCTTTTTGAAACTTAAGATGATCAGCTACTGGATTATTTAAATACCCTTGAAGAAAATCAGAATTTAAGTCCGTAGTTTCTGTCCATTGTTTTGATAAACTATTTATTTCCTCTTCTCTTTCATTCTCAGATAGCATCGCATAGTCTTGATTACTCTCGAGAAGGGCTTCGGAAATGAGCGGTGTAGAAGAAAGTGTCAAAACCGTGTTTGTTATTTCGCTGAAATGTGTATCAATTTCATGAGTAGCAGATATTGTAATATCAGAAATGGTATCCATTTCCTCTTCAATCAAGAGATGTTGGCTCCAATAAAAGTAAAATATTGAAGTTAATAATATGATGCTTATACCTAATATAGTCATTACTGTAGCAATTTTACTTCTGAGTTTCATATTAACTTCACCTCTTATTGTTTGTAAAAAATAATTGTATCACCTTATTCACTATTTATACCCATTTCTAAGGATTTTAAAAGTGTATTAGAAGACCACTATATATTATTTGTCGATTATAACATGTTCATTTTTGCGTTCATATCTTGACTTAAAGAATATTGAAATCCTTTAATACCGATTTCGATAAGAAAAAGGTATTAATAGAAGCTCAACAAATTCTGAAAACTAAATAAATGTAAATACTTTAACAATTAATTTTTTGAAATTTTCTACTTATATTTATCTGAAATAATACATTTTAATTGTAATGTTGATGTAAAAATATGAGTTAGGAGTATAAAAAAGTGTTATATATTGCATAATGATAAGAATGACAAATGTTGAAAACTAGGGGAATCTGTTTTTTTTAGCGTTTCATTATTGTTTATCTATTATCTCAAACTCATTTGATAAAGATTTTAATCGTAAAAGATACTTACCTAAATTATCAGATAAAAGGAAAAATATCAAGAAGAAGATATTGTCAGAATATTAAGAAATGTTCAAAAACAATTCGTAGGATACTTCTTTTTTTCGTGATAGTGTTGTAACTGGGATGAAAATATTAGGGGGGAATGAAATGAATAGAAGAATGATCAGTATATTTTTAATTGCGGTAATGTTATTATTGGTATCATGTAATAGTACTACAAACAATAATGCAGTGGGTGTTGAAAATGAGATAAACAACACTAAAAATGAGGAAAAGGTTGTATTGGAATCAGAAGAGGCAGTTGAAGTGGAAGAAACAGAGGAGGTTGAAGAAGTGGTTGAAAAAGAAGATCTAGATAATCCAAAGTTACCTGCAACATTGACTTACATCGGACGAGCAACTATGCGTATTGAATTTGCTGATGACACAGTAATGTATATTGATCCTTATGCTGGAACGGATTCAGATTATGAAGTGCCAGCAGATTTGGTACTGGTAACACATCAACATGGTGATCACAATCAAGTACAGAAAGTAACATTAAAAGAAGAAGGACAAGTTATTATATGTCCGACTGACATTGTTGAAGGAGATACGATTGAAATTAATGGTATGGAAATTACCGCTGTTGCTGCTTATAATAAAAATCATGCTAGAGAAAAATGTTGTGGTTTTATTATTAAAGTAGGAGAAATGGTTCTCTACCATTCCGGAGATACATCATATATCCCTGAAATGGAGGAGCTTGCAGATTACAATATTGATTTTGCATTTGTTACGATGGATGGTGTTTGGAATATGGGACCTGTTGAAGCCAAACTAGTTGCAGAAACAATCAATGCAGAACTTATCATGCCAATACATACAGATGGTGATATGGAATGGAATCTAAGTAATGCAGAGGCTTTTGATGTTGAAAATAAAATTATCGTATTACCTGGTGAAACATTAGAGATTAAATAAAGCCCTTGAGGAGTCCTTAATTATTAAAAGGACTCTTTTTTTATGAGGTTTCACTTACTGAGATACATTTTGCTTGATAATACAGAATATGGGGTAGAAATATAATAAGGTAGAATGAAGTTTAAATGAAGATATAGCCTTAATATATTTTGAATGTGATATTTCAATTTAGGAGGAAATCGTATGAGTATCATAAATCGTTCTATTATTAGAAGTCTTAAGAGTGCTGTTAATACTGTTCAAACGTTTCCGGTGTCAATTATTAGTGCATTTGCATTTGCAATTGTAACTATTATTCGTATTCAAATCGATTGGCCAGAACAAGAATCGTATAACTTTTTATTTAATTGTTTACATTTATCATTAGCAACTAGTGCCGTTTTTGGATTGGCATCTATTGCTGCTGTGCAGAGTCGGATTAATAGTAAAAAGACGTTCATATTTGCAAATTTATTGAGTGGTTGTATAGCTTTAATAACATTTGTGTTATTGTACTTTTTAGGAAGAGAAACAAGTAACCTTGATATTAATTATGTCTCAGAATTAGCAAGTGCGAGAATAACTATTATGATTATCATTAGTTTAATTGGATTCATATACTTTGCTGGGTATCCCAATGAACAATCCGATTTTTCAAAATCATTATTTATGTTTCAAAAAGCATTCGTAATCGCTAGTATATATGGACTTGTTATAATGAGTGGTACTTATAGTGTTGCGACTGCTATAAGGTTATTGTTATATAAAGGGATGAGTGGTGATGTTTACTTATATTTAGGTACAATCGCCGGGTTTATTGCATTCGCGATATTCGTGGGGTATTTTCCAGACTTTAGAAAAGACACTGTAGATGATCACCGAGAAGTCGCTCAAAATCAATCTAGGTTTATTGAAATTCTTTTTGAATTTATTATGATTCCTATAGCGTTAGCATTAACTGTTGTTCTTTTAATTTGGGCAGGGAAAGCTATTGTAACAGGCGTATGGCCAGAATTTAATGTCATTTCAGGCATTGTCATCAGCTATATGTTTGGTGGTATATGGCTCCATTTGATGGTGACTCATTTCCATTCCAGTTTAACAACATTTTATAGAAGGGTGTATCCAATTGCCAGTTTGGTGATTTTAATGTTTGGATTGTGGTCTTTCATTTTAAGATTAAATGAATCCGGGCTAAAAATTCAAGAGTATTTATTTGCATTAATTTGGCTTATTGCAATACCGATTGTAAGTTTGTTATTAGTAAAAAAAGACAAATCACATGCTTTAGTAGCATTGTTAATCTGCATTATGTCAGTTGTAACAGTTTTGCCTGTAGTTGGTTATCATCAATTACCAGCAAAATTTCAAGTGAATTATCTGGAAAACATTTTAGAAGAAGAAGGTATACTAGTCAATAATCAATTGATGCCAACAGAAAAGCAACTTGATAAAGAAGTACGAGTTTCAATTACTGAATCTGTAGAATTTTTATCCTATGAGGAATATGCCAAATTACCAGCATGGTTTGATGAAAATCTTGGAGACTATGAAGTTTTTAAAGAACGTTTGGGCTTCGAACAAACATGGCCTGATTGGGAGGACCGATATAACGATATTTACGAAGATGCCATCGGTACTTATTTGACATTAGAAAATGGCAGTGTCAATATCAGTGACTATGATTGGGCTGTTTACTTAACCAGTTTCAGTGGTGGTCGTGGCAATCAAAATCCGGTAACCATTGAAGGTGAAAACGGACTCTATATGATTGAGTGGTCAGCTGATTCACAAATGGGAATACCAATTATAAAAGTATTATTGAATGATAAAACGATTTTAGAGCAAGATTTAAAAACGTATCTAGACCAAAAGATAGGGCTTGTTGAATCCGATGTGTTAAATGCTCATACTACTATTGAAGAGATGAGCTTTGAAATAGAGAACGAACACATTAAACTTAAATTGGTGTTTGATCACCTTGAAGTTAAACTAGATCCCAAAAGAGATGATATATACTACTGGGCAAACTTAAGGACATTGTATTTAAAAGAGAAATAAACAAAGACCGGATTCATTATGAATCCGGTTATTTTTATTTGAGAACAATCATCTAATGATGAAATAATCTACAATCGGTAAATACCATTGCCATACCATATTCATTACATGCAGAAATCACATCAAGATCTTTTCTTGATCCTCCTGCCTGTACAATATAGTTTACGCCACTTTGTGATGCTCTATCGATATTATCCCTAAAAGGAATAAAGGCATCTGATCCTAAAGTGACTCCCTGAAGTTGAGATAACCATTCTTTCTTTTCTGAAGCAGAGAGTCTGATAGGTTCTTTAACAAATAAAGTTTCCCAATGGTTCATTTCAACTTCAGTAAGATTGTCAAGTAAAAATTGATCAATTGCGTTGTCTTTATCATGTGATGAGATATCTTCTTTAAATGATAATCCCAAAACCTTTGGATGTTGTCTCAAAAACCAGTTGTCAGCTTTTGAGGCTGCTAATCGTGTGCAATGGATGCGTGACTGTTGTCCAGCGCCGACACCAATAATCTGACCATCTAATGCAAAACATATAGAATTGGATTGTGTATATTTTAAAGTAATCATAGCCAATAACATATCGATTCGGGCTTGCTCATTCAACTGTTTATTTTCTGTTACAAGGTTTGTTAAAAGACTGGGTGTTACTTCTAAGTTGTTTCTTTGCTGTTCGAAAGTGATACCATAGATTTCTTTTCGTTCGATTGGTTTAGGTGCATACGCCCATGACATTTCGATGATATTATATTGCCCCTTTTTTTTCTTCTTTAACAGGTTTAAAGCTTCTTCGGTATAGCCAGGTGCTATTATGCCGTCAGAAACAGACCGCTTTATTATAATGGCTGTTGGCAAATCAACAATATCACTTATTGCAATCCAATCACCAAATGATGACATTCTATCAGCGCCACGAGCTCTTGCATAAGCACAGGCAACAGGAGACAATTCTATGTCTTCAACAAAATATGTTTTCTTAAGGGTATCATCTAAGGGAAGTCCTACTGCTGCACCAGCAGGACTTACATGTTTAAATGATGTCGCAGCAGGTAAACCTGTAGCTATTTTGAGTTCCTTTACCAATTGCCATGAATTAAGGGCATCCATAAGATTGATGTAACCGGGATTGCCGTTGATAACTTCAAAAGGGAGTAACGTGTTATCAATTGTTATGTTTGCTTGTTCTTGGTTGGGATTGCACCCGTACTTCAAATTAATTTTATGTACCATAAAAATCTCCTTTCACTCAATTGCTGTCTACAAAAACAAAAAACTGGGCAAATATATAAATATATTTACCCAGGCAGTCGATACAGTCAATAATTATACTCCCTATGGTTAAATCCATTTCTGCCAGTCGTATAATTACGTTCAATTTTTAATCATAGTAGCATTAATATCAAAAGAGTACAAGATAAAATCATAAATTAAGTATATCAAGTCATATGTCAGAATGTATAATATGATTCGTTTAATACAAAAACAGTTGTTCAGAAATTAACTTATAAGATTGTTATTATCTTATGTTAAACTATATTTAGTAAACTAGGTTTGAATAGGAGGCTCAAATGAGTATTATTTCCATTGCAATATGTATATTTCTTGTACTCGAATTGATGAATGTTACAATGTTATATTTTAATCCGGGCTCTAAAATTGGGAATGGTATCGGTGTTTTTAATGCTTGGGAGCAGTCAAAGGAAAACGAATCGGTACATGCACTTGTTAAATATTTGGTTTATTGGGTAGCTGGAACGAAGTTAATCTTTATTGGATTATTATTAGTGATTTTATTTACTGGATCAGAGCAAACTCAAACATTATCTGCTGCAGTATTGATTTTATCTATTTTCTCTTTTTATTGGAGACTTTATCCCATAATGAGAGGCTTAGATAAAAACAATCAAATATCACCTAAAGGTTATTCAAAAACATTGGGTATCATGATTGCCTGTTTTATCTTGATGTTTTCAGTTGCATTGATCGTTTCATTATTATAATAGGTGTATAAGTAATCTCATCTTACGATGAGGTTTTTTATTTTTATCACATGATATATAAGATTTATAAGGATCAAGAGTTATATAAAAGACTCTATTCGTTTGCAGTAGTCACCAGTAAAACTTAAATACTATGAAGCTGATGGATAAGAATCCGGCTTTGGATGAAAAAATTAAAGTTTTTTAAAAAAAAATTACTTTGGGCATTATATTTCTCAGTTGGTCATGATAACAAGTAATTAATTTCTCGATAAGAAAAACAGACTTCTAATAGCTGTTTTTTTTTGAATGCTTCTGTATTATTTTAACGTTAAAGAAGACTGACATTTCAGTATCTTAAGAGGATTTTGATAGTTGTAAAATTTATACTTTTTTATCGATTAAAAGTATGGTAGTATCTTATTACTACTTTGATTGGGACAACGTTTTCATTGTCATTATCATATTATTTATAAACATTTTAATCAAAGTAACATGATCTAAACTTAAGAGCATAAGAAGGGGAAGAAAATGAAAAATTTATTGAGTAAATGGAACCAAATCAGTTTGGTAAAGAGGATTATTATTGGTCTTATGGTAGGTATTTTATTGGCTGTTACCGTACCAGAATTTGCAAAACCAATTGCAATATTTGGATCTTTATTTGTTGGAGCATTAAAATCAGTAGCACCTATTTTAGTGTTATTCTTGGTAACTTCAGCTATATCGCAACACAGAAGTGGTCAAAAAACGAATATGAAGTCAGTGGCGATGTTATATATTGCTGGTACTTTCTTAGCAGGACTTGTGGCAGTAGTTGCTAGTTTCTTATTCCCAATCACATTAGAACTTGGAGCTGGCGCTGAAAACTTTGCACCTCCAGGAAATGTAGTTGAAGTACTAAAGACGTTACTATTAAATGTTGTTGATAATCCGGTAAAGGCATTGTTTAACGCAAATTACATTGGTATTTTAACGTGGGCATTGTTATTAGGTCTTGCACTTAAGAATGCTGCTGAAACAACAAAAACAACGATTAATAATATTTCAGATGCATTAACTCAAATCGTTAGATGGGTAATCAATTTTGCACCACTTGGTATTATGGGTCTTGTATTTGATACAATTGCAACAAATGGATTAGATTCACTTTTAGATTATGGTAAGTTGTTATTATTATTGGTAGGATGTATGTTATTTATGGCACTTGTTGTGAATCCATTAATTGCATTTATCGGTATCAGAAGAAATCCGTATCCACTAGTGTTTAAATGTTTAAAAGATAGTGGTATCACAGCATTCTTTACAAGAAGTTCTGCAGCTAATATTCCAGTAAATATGAAGTTATGTGAGGAATTAGGCTTAGACAAAGATACGTATTCTGTTTCAATTCCATTGGGTGCAACGGTTAACATGGCTGGAGCAGCAATAACTATTTCGGTATTAACACTTGCAGCAGTAAATACAATGGGTATCCAAGTTGACTTAGGTACAGCGTTAATCTTAAGTTTATTATCAGCGGTAAGTGCTTGTGGTGCTTCGGGAGTTGCTGGAGGATCACTTCTATTAATTCCACTTGCTTGTAGTTTATTTGGTATTCCAAATGATGTTGCAATGCAAGTTGTAGGTGTTGGTTTTGTTGTTGGTGTTATCCAAGATTCATGTGAAACTGCGCTTAACTCTTCAACAGATGCACTGTTTACTGCAGTATCTGAATTTGCAGAGTGGAGAAAAGAAGGTAAAGAAATCAAAATTGTTTCAAGAAAAAAAGCAGCATAGTAGCAAACACCTATTTCCATTTGGAAATAGGTGTTTATTTACAATATAATCTTAGCTAGAATGAATTTTGGCTAGGATTTTTTTTGTTTGGAATTGTCTGAATAGTTTAATTCGTATAAAATGTTTATTAAATTAGTCTAATATCGAAATGTGTAGTATACTAGTACTAAGGCTATAAATCGAACTAAAGAAAGGAGAACTAATGGCATCATGGAAAAGGAAGTGGAAACATTCGGTTAGAGATTTCAAAGTGGTATCATGGAAGAATGATAATCCAGAAATCTTAGAGGAAGTTGTAAAAAGACATCCGATGGAGATTCCTAATTACTATTTTAATTTAATTGATTCAAATGATCCGAATGATCCAATTAGAAAACTAAGTTATCCAAATGAATTTGAATTAAACTTAGATGGTAGTTATGATACTTCAGGAGAAAATGAGAATACTAAAATGCCTGGTTTGCAGCATAAATATAAAACCACAGCACTTGTATTAACAACTAATGCATGTTTTATGTATTGTAGGCATTGTTTTAGAAAAAGAATGGTTGGTATCAGTACTGACGAAATTAACGACAGACTCATAGAAACAGTTGAGTATCTAAAAGAACACAAAGAAATAAATAATATACTGTTATCTGGAGGAGACTCTTTTTGTTTAAGTAATAATCAAATAAATGACTACTTGGAACAATTAACAGAAATTGAACATTTAGATTTTATTAGATTCGGTACTCGAGCGCCTGTAGTATTTCCTGAGCGTATTACAAGTGATTCAGAATTGATAGACATGTTAAAATCATACAATAAGAAAAAACGAATTATGATTGTAACACAGTTTAATCATCCAAGAGAATTGACTGATGAAGCAGCACATTCTATTCAATTATTAAAAGAAGCTGGTATGAGCGTAAACAATCAAACTGTTATATTAAAAGGTGTAAATGATGAGCCTAAAGTATTAGCAGCTTTATTAAACAATTTAAACCGTTTAGGCGTAGACCCTTACTATGTCTTCCAATGTAGACCCGTAACAGCAGTTAAAACAGGTTTTCAGAAAACATTAATATCAAGTTATAGACTCTTAGAAGAGACAAGACCTTTATTAAATGGATTATCTAAAAGGTTTAGACTGATAATGTCTCACAAACGTGGGAAGATTGAAATTGTTGGTACTCACGAAGACAACATGATTTTTAAATTTCATCAAGCAAAACATGGAGATGATCAAGAAAGAATATTCATTGTACCAATATTAAACGAAGGCCAGTGGCTAGATGATGATTTAAATATGATTGAATAAAATGCAGAATTAAATTGAGTTTGTCAACTTTATAGAATTGGGTTTTCCACCCGATTCATACATAAAGTTTGACAATGCTTTTTTTATTTTATGGAACAAATCATGTTATTTACCGTCCAAAGGTTTGGAGGTAATAACATGATACCATTTTCACTAATCGTTTTAATGATTATTTCATTGATCACTCAATAATAAATCTTCTAAGTTTTTATGATAGATACTGTCGTGTACTATTATTTCTGATATCTTGCTAGTGATCAGTGTACTGACAAGTATAGGAAATAGTAAATTATATTGATTCGTAAGTTCAACAACCATCAGAGCACCACTTAGAGGAGCAATTGCAAAACCCGCAAACATACTCGCCATACCAGCAATTGCATAAGTATTAATATCTAAGACTGGTAAATTAAATACTAAGAAAATTTTTGATAAAGCTAAACCTGCACACATGCCTATAAAAAGTCCAGGTGCAAAGATACCTCCGATACCACCACTACCAATTGTAATAGAGGTTAGTATGATGCTTAAAAAAGCAATGGTAAAGAGGTGTAAGGCTGTGAAATCCACGGACATAATCTTATTTGGTATTGGATTGTAAATATAATATGTAGAAAAGAAGTACAGTGCAATTCCGATAATTAAGGCTCCGATAAGGTTTTTTAGAAACTGTGGTACTCTTAATTGAACAAATAATTTTTTTGAATATCTTAAACAGACCATATAAAAGATTGAAAAGAAACTCATGACGAATCCTAAAATCACAAAGTTAAAAAGTTCTTTCATATGAAATAGATAGTCTGTTTGGAAACTAATGAAATACGAATCTGTAATAAAAAATCTAACGACGATTGTCGAGGCAATCGCTGATAATAAAATCGTTGAGATCATATCAAAATATCTTTTCTTAAATAAAATCTCCACAACAAATAGTGTGGCAAAAATTGGCGAATTAAATATACCTGCCAAACAACCTGCAACACCACATCCTATGAGGACTCTAGTTTCATCATCTTTTAGTTTTGAATGATAAGCAATATTTGATCCGATAGCACCACCTAAGTGTACAATAGGTCCTTGCCTGCCAGCGCTGAATCCTGAAATTAATGTTAAAAAAGTTCCAATAATTTTATAGAATACTGCAGATGGTTTCATCATCTGTGTTTTTATATGTTCAATTTCATACATAACTTGTGAAACACCAAAGCCTTGATTGTTTTCGTGTAACAGATTATGCCTAATAAAACCAATGATTAAAGCTGCTATAACAGGGATAACAAAGTAAAGAAACTTTGTTTCGTATATGGTTTCAAAAAATTCAAATCCTAAATTCATTACTTCGTTAAATAGAATAGAAATTACTCCTGTAGCAATACCGACGATTAGTGCTAGAAACATAACTTTATATTTTGGGTTGTAATTAATTACTTTCATAGAATTCTCCTTATCTTACGATTCCATTATACCCTATTTCATTGAAAAAACACCCTAAGAATGGTAAGATAGTTTAGTACAAAAGGAGATGTTATGGAAGTTTGGAATTTATACAATCTAGAAGGTGAAAAATTAGAACAGACACTGATTAGAGGTCAGGTAATCCCTAAAGGCATGTACCATATGGTTGTTCACATCATGATCAAGAATTCCAAAGGAGAGTATCTGATACAAAAAAGATCAGATTCAAAAGAATCCTTACCGAGTATATGGGCTTTTACAGGTGGTTCAGCAATTATTGGTGAAGTATCAGAAGAAGCAGCTTTAAGAGAATTAGGGGAAGAAACCGGTATACATTTAAGTAAAGGTGATTTAACCTTTAGTACAAGATTAATCAAACATAATCACTTTGCAGATATCTGGTATAACCATATGGATGTGGATATATCAAAGCTGAAATTTCAGGAAGAAGAAGTCAGTGCACTTGATTTCAAAACAAAAAAAGAAGTTTTAGAGATGATTGAGTTAGGTGAATTTCATAGATATGAAACAGAATATTTAAGTGCAGTATTTAATATATAGGAGGTCTTATGAGTGAAGCAATGATGTCTAATTTTATTCATAATGAAATTGACAAAGATTTAAGTGAAAAAAAATACGATATAGTCCATACACGTTTTCCACCAGAACCAAATGGTTATATTCATCTAGGACATGCAAAAGCGATTATTATCAATTTTACTACCGCAATGAAATATGGTGGACAATGTAATCTGAGATTTGACGATACAAATCCTATCAAAGAAGACATTGAATATGAAAATGCAATTCAAGAAGATATTAAGTGGCTAGGATTTGACTGGGAAGATAGACTTTATTATGCCAGTGCTTATTTCCAACAACTTTATGACTTAGCGGTTAGATTAATTGAACTTGGTAAAGCGTATGTTTGTGATTTGCCTGCAGAAGAGATGAGAGACTTAAGAGGTGACTATAACAGAGTTGGAGAAGATAGCCCTTACCGAGATAGAAGTGTAGAAGAAAACTTGGATCTCTTTGCTCGTATGAGAAAGGGTGAATTCCCTAATGGTGCAAAAGTACTAAGAGCCAAGATTGATATGAAACATCCTAAAATATTGATGCGTGATCCTGTTATGTATAGAATCAGTCATGTATCACATCATAGAACCGGTGCAGAGTGGTGTATCTATCCAATGTATGACTTTGCGCATCCGTTATCAGATGCAATAGAAGGTATTTCTCATTCGCTTTGTTCTAAGGAATTTGAGGAAAGAAGAGAATTATACAATTGGTTTGTTAGAGAAGTAGAAACCTTTGAACATCAACCGAGACAAATTGAATTTGCTCGTTTGAATGTAACAGATACTGTGATGAGTAAAAGACTGTTACTAAAATTAGTTGAAGATAAATTAGTAGAAGGTTGGGATGATCCTAGAATGCCAACAGTAAGAGGTATGAAGCGAAGAGGTTATACAGCTACAGCTATTCGTAACTTCGTTGAAAATGCAGGTGTCTCGAAATCTGATAGTCTAATAGACTTTGCGAATTTAGAACATTTTGTAAGAGAAGACTTAAAACCAACAGCACAAAGAGTTATGGGTGTTCTTAATCCGTTAAAAGTTGTGATTACAAATTATCCTGAAGGCGAAACTGAAATGCTTGAAATGGAAAATAATCAAGACAATCCAGAAATGGGTACAAGAATGATTCCGTTTGGACGTGAGATATATGTTGAGAGAGAAGATTTCATGGAAGTCCCTGAAAAGAAATATTTCAGACTGTTTCTAGGTAATGAAGTTCGACTTAAAGGTGCTTACTTCATAAAATGTAATGACTTCATCAAAGACGAAAATGGCAATATAACTGAAATTCATTGTACTTATGACAAAGAGACGAAATCCGGTTCTGGATTTACAGGTAGAAAAGTAAAAGCAACATTACATTGGGTTTCTAAAGAACATGGTGTACCATGTCAAGTCAGATTATACAATAGTATTTATAAGACTGAGGAAACAGAATTGGTATACAATGAAAGCTCAATGACTATTCTAGACAATTGTATTGTTGAACCATGTTTAAAAACATCTCAACCAGAAGACAAATTCCAATTCTATCGTCATGGATATTTCTGTAGAGACAACACATCTGAGGACTTGGTATTTAATTTAACAGTTTCAATTAAAGCACCATATAAGAAAAAATAATGTTGTGTCCCTATTTATAGGGACATTTTTATACCTAAAAATAACGATTTGAAGTAAAAAGTCAAATAAGGAATTTTCTCCTGCTATACTGTATTTAAAGGAGGAACTCATATGTATAAAAATGAAATGTTACTTAAAGAAGTTTGGATGGTCTTAATTATACCGATAGTATTCTCAGTGATTTTCAATTTATCATATGAGGTGATGACAATGGTTTATATGATGATTGTTGCCTACCTCTCAAGTATAGAAATCACTTATTCCCCTAAACAGTATGGAGAGATTTTATATAGAAACAAGTCAATTCTAATATGTAGAAAGCATTGTTTAATAGGTGTTTGGGTAGTACAGTTGTTGATGTATGTCCTCTTTACTATAACGGGTTGGTCAACAATTTTATTCACTTGTTTTGAAGCACTTTGTTTAATTCTTATCATCAAACATCATTTGAGTATGATCTTTTATACCAAAGGACTATTACATAAAGGATCATTTTACTCATGGCAGACGATTCGAGAAGCATATCATGTTAAAAACTATAAAGAAATTTATGAAATACATTTAGGTAATTCTAAAGTCATAAAATTAACGGCAGAAGAACTGGCATTAACCAAGGAAGTGGGTTAATGCTTTTTTTTTGGATATATATTAATAGAGGTGACGATTATGTATTATCTAGGAATTGCTATGAACGGGGATATGATTGAGTTTATGCTTATAGATGAAAAATGTCATATTCATGGACTACAAAACGAGCGTCATGTTGATCTGATACATGATGGGGCTGTGGTATTACAAGGCGTAATTGAATCTGGTATTGCCAGGGTGTGTTTAAAAGCCAATATTAAATTTGAGGATATTGCATTCACATGTGCTGCAGTTCCTGGGTTTGGAGAAAATCAAGTCTATGATGATTTGATGAACAATATGTTTTCAATCATCTTTCATAATGATCACTTCTTATGTGAAAATGAAATAGAAGCGGCGTGGACAGGTGCACTCGCTGGTAACGAAGGGATTGTCATATTAGCTGGTGCTGGTTCTATAGCTATTGGGAAAAATAAGATTGGTGAAACTGTTCGAACTGGTGGATGGGGACATATAGCGGGTGATGAAGGTGGTGAATATTGGCTGGCGAGAAAAGTTCTTGAGATTTATACCAAAGAAGCTGACGGAAGATATGATGATAAACAACTTTATGATTTACTGAGAGAAAAGATGAATATATATGATGATTCGGAAATCTTTAATTTCTCATTTGAGTATATGGACGATTATGATATAACCTTTGAAGCTTTTGTAGATACTATTTTTGAAGCGAGAAAGCAAGGTGATATTCATGCGATAGAAGTATTACAAGCATGTGCTGATGAATATATTATGATGATACAATCCATTATTAAGCAAATTACATTTAAGAGTGCGGTTAAAAGTGGGGTGAATGTTTCTTTTCTTGGTAGAATTTTTTTAAAATCAAACGAACTTCTGGGATTAATAGTTTCAGCTTTTGATGATGAGGTGAGTTTTACAAAACCACAGTTGACTTTAGTAGCAGGAGCAGCATTAAGAGCACTAATGTTTAGAAAAAATGTTGTTCAACATGAGATATTTGAACTCCTGCAAGAAGAGGCTAGGATACATCAATTACATTATTGATGTATTTTTTTTACAAATCTTATTTACAAATATTTACAAATAATGTAAAATAAGCTAGAGGTGAGTATGAAATATCTAATTTTAAGTGAAGATCTAGAGTATATTGAGGCATTGGAATCGTATTATAAAAAACACTATAAGAGTGAAATTGACATATTGTTTAATGAATTTAATGCAGTCGGTTATAACATCATATGTTCGAAAGAATATGCTGAAACTTATGGAATTGAGTGCTGTTTGAGTTTAGGCAATCAAAATCAAATCGTATCAAAAGAAATTAATCAGTACCAATCGGGCAGAAATTTTATGAATTTCCTATTGTCTATAAAGAATGACGATCTATCAGAAACAACCGTCTTTCATACTTTTGGATTGATGAATGCAATATCTACTGCTGGTACAACAACTTTAAGTCTCAATCTTGCCAAAGCATTATCTCATAGAGGTAAAACAATTTGGTTTTCATTGGAACAACCCCCAAGCACGATGTATTATCTTGATCAAAAGAGTGGCATCTCCATGTTGGACATCTTATTTTACTTAAGACATGATTTGAATATATTGAAAGAAAGAATTTCGAAATGGGTGACTGATGATCAGCATTTTTATTTCATAGATCAAACCGAAGTATATGAGGAATTGAATCAACTAGATATCAGTCTATTAAATGATTTGATTGATATTTTGAAACAATCAGGTTTTTCAAGTATTGTAATTGACTTTGGGAGAATGGATAACCTATTTAAAGATGTTGAACTCAGCAAAAAAATCATGTTAATAAAACAAGACTTGAACCACTATTATCGATTGGATACAGTTTTAAATTCTTATAAATCAAATGAAACGATAGAATTTCTAATCAATCAGCGTTTGTCCAATGTTTATCTGAATGAGGCTTATTTAAGAATGATCACTCAGTTTAGTTACATAGATTTTGATGAGAAGTTAAATCAAGGAGATAGAAAATGGTCATCAGAAATGATACAAGGACAATTGATGAAGAATTTAAAACTTTAATTAGAAGTAAAATACTTTCTATAAATCAAACATTAGAATATCTAGACGTTGAAGCACTTATTTATGAAGAGAGCAAAGTATATTTGATTGGTATTGATGCCTGTAAACTTTTAGCAAGAGAAATATATGATGGGATGTACCGGTTAGGGATCATACAAAAATATCTTGATGATGATTCTATTAATGAAATCATGATTAATGGACAGGACAATATTATTATAGAAAAACAAGGTGCCATGATATGTACCGATGACTCATTTGAAGATATTGAAAACTTAAACAATATCATTCAGCGTATGGTATCTGCAGTGAACAGACGTGTCAATGCTTCAAGTCCCATTGTTGACGCAAGGCTAAGTGATGGTTCAAGGATTAATATAGTTTTACCACCAATTGCAGTAAACGGGCCTGTTGTCACTATAAGAAAATTTCAGGAAAAAGCCTTTACACTGGATTGGTATGAAAAGGAAGGTATCTTAACTAAAGACGCCAATCAATTCATACAAGGACTTATTAGATGTAAATATAATATATTTGTCAGTGGTGGTACAAGTTCAGGTAAAACGACTTTCTTAAATGCGTTATCAGACCATATTCCAACTGTTGAGAGGGTTATCACTATTGAAGATTCCGCAGAATTAAAATTATCTAAGATATCAAACTTAGTGTCATTGGAAACCCGCCATTCCACTCTTGAAGGATCATTAGAAATCTCCATGGCAGATTTGATCAAATGTGCACTGAGAATGAGGCCTGATAGGATTATTATTGGTGAAATTAGGGGAGAAGAAGCTTTAGAAATGATTCATGCAATGAATACAGGTCATGATGGGTCGCTCTCAACGGGTCATGCCAATTCATCGAAGGATATGCTCAGTAGAATGGAACTCATGGTGTTGTCTAATATGGAACTCCCTATTGATGTGGTAAGAAAACTGATAGGGTCGAGTATTGATATTTTGATTCATTTAGAACGAAACCTTAATGGTAAAAGATATATTAAAGAAATCTATGAATTGTTAGGCTTTGATGAAAACTATCAGCTCAATTGTCTTTATCGGTTAGATAATCATACTCTGATTAAACAAAATGAGCTCATAAATAAAGGGAAAATGAGGTTATATGGCTAAAATAAAACTTTACATTACTAAAATAGTGATAGGTATTAGTCTTGGTTACGTTTTTTATAGATCGTTTCTAATGATGATGATTTTTTCGATTCTACTCCTAAGTATTCCAAGTAAAGAAAAAAAATCGTTGGAAGGTTTGGTTTTATTGGAATTCAAAGAGTTTTTAAATGGCATTCACTCAGAACTTTTGGTAGGACAATCCTTTAGAAATGCTGTAGATTTAACGATTATATTACATCAGGTTCAATCTGAGTCTTTAAAGGAGTCTCTATTATTTTTAAACAAGAGCCTAAAGCTTGGTGTTTCTGATGTTACAGCGTGGCAGCACTTTTCGAGTTCTATGGATAACAAGTATATTACAGAATTTGTGGATGTATTAGAGGTTACCTATGCATACAGTGGCAATATTGTTGAGATTATAAAAAATACGATTCATACCATTTCAGATGCGATAGACTTAACATTGGAATTACAAGTGATGATAGCAGCTAAGCGATTAGAGTTTTATATGATGATGTTACTACCTATTCTTCTATTAGGGTTGTTATCGTATAGCCAATATGAGTATATGTCAGTACTCTATCAATCTATATTGGGAAGAATTGTGATGACTTTTGTACTCATGGGTATGATTGTTTCATTTTTTATAGGTAAAGAAATCATTAAGGTGGAACCTATATGATCATTTTCCTTATTTATGTACTCAATAGAAAACACATCACTTTCGGTCAATCTTTAGGGTATGTTATTCATAAGAAATATGATTTCAAATGGACTATCAGATCGGTTGGTATACTTCATCAGATCAGAAAAAAATCTCTAACTACTGAGTGTTTTGATCAAGTGTTTGCATATCAAAAGATTACCGCAATTGGTTTGGCTCTAACGTTATTTGTTGATTTGATATGGTTTCTTGAATTGGAGTCGCTTATTTACTTAATTGGCATTTGCATTTTTATTGTATGGATACCGGATTTAAAGTTAAAAGATGATGTCAAAAAAATAGAACGACAAATTATCAACGATTTACCAGATGTCATTATGTCTGTTAAGTTATTGATTGGAGCTGGCATGACCATCGATAAAGCATTGATTCAATTGGAACAAAAAGACGGCTTGATGTATGACCTCATAAGAGCGGTTGTATATGAGTTCAAAACAGGTCATTCAACCAGTAAAGTTTTAATTAACTTATCTAATAAATGCCAGTTACAAAGTGTTACAAGATTCTGTAGAATTTTAATGAACGATGAAAAAAATGGTAGTAGAGAAACGTTGGCTCTGTTGAATCAGCTCTGTGAAGACTTATGGAAACAAAAGAAAGCACATTTTTTAAAAAGAGGGGAAGAAGCCAGTACAAAACTTCTAATCCCGATGATGATTTCACTATTTGGTGTTATTGTTGCTGTAACAATACCGGCCGTGATTCAACTATTTACAGCATTGTAGGAGGTACTTATGAAACAAGAGGATGGTTTTGGTACAATTGAAGTTGTCATATTATTGGCTATATTGGTAGGAGTTGCATTATTATTTAAAAATCAAATCACAATATTTGTAGAAAACATTTTAAATGATATTGTGACCAAGGACTTTAGCTTAGAGTATATTTATGCATTTTACTAAAAAGGAAGTAGGACCTTATACTTATTTATGTTATTCATTAAAATCGGAAGACTGTATTGGTTATCAAAATCATATGATCAATAAAAGCGACCAAAGCGTTTTTATCAGTTCAGCAATTCAAAAGGATGAAGTGGAATATGATGTAACCTCTTTGGTACCAATAGAACTTTACTTTAAGAATCACTGTAATACTTACGAAGCTCAAAAACATATATTCAAGAAAGTGATAGATAGTTTATGGATGGCTGAGAAGTACTTATTAGATACCGGGCGCATTGTCTTAGAAAAAGAGTATATTTTTATAGAACCAACAGATCTCGATATCAGACTCCTGTACATTCCTAGTAAAAAATACAGTATTTCTATACATAAAGCCCTTAAAGATGTATTCTTAAGTTTGCTTTTTTCCATTCAGTTAAATGTGATGGAAAATGATATAAGAATAAAAAAAATAATTACTTACTTACAAGATCCAGAGTTCGATATTATGATTTTTGATTCGATGATGAATACTTTGAAAAATCCGATTAAGAAGAATAGAAAAGATTGGTTTAAAAAGTTATTTGTGAAAGTGGAAATAGAAAAAAAGGCGTCACCAGAAGTCGTTGAAGGGACGATTTTACTGTCACAGGAAAAATCTTTTCCTATTTTGGAGTTTAAGGAAAAGTCTGTTATCATCAACAAAGAATCATTTCTTATTGGAAGAGCCAAACAACTTGTTGATTATGCAATACCTGAAGCTTTAAGCTTAGGGAGAGTGCATGCTGAATTGATCACTGAAGAAGATGGTTATTATATAGTTGATATTAATACTAAGAATGGTACGTTTCTAAATGGAGAAAGACTTAAAAGTCAGAAAAAATATCCTTTAATCAAAGGAGATGCCATACAAATAGCCAATGAGAAAGCAGTTTTCAAATAACGAACATACGTTTGTAAAAAGTGAAAAAATATGGTATTATTTTATTGAGGTGATATGTATGAAAGGATATTGTGATATCGATTGTTCAACATGTGAATGTTATATAGCGACAAAGAAAAATGATGATCGTTTAAGAATGAACGTTGCGATTAAGTGGTCTAGACTTTTTAATAGAACTATTTTACCAAGGGAAATCAACTGTACGGGCTGTAAAGAAGCAGGTGCAAAATTTGACAATTGCCATACTTGTAAAATAAGAGAGCAACATGAAAATCAAAAAATATTAAAAATAGTCGTCAATGGATAATAACACTTATGTGTTATTATTTATTTTTTGGGTAAGCTCTCATTATAATTCTGCATTAAGTATGGTATTATAAGAGTGTTTAGAACGGAGGACATTATGGCGATACATAATAATATATTAAACAAAAAGATTAACTTAGAATCATTACTTGAAACATACAAAATAACAGTAACCTTAGATGAAATAAAAGCAATTTACAATCATCATAGTAAGTACTATCATAATTTTTCTCATATTGAAGAATTGTTGTCTATCATTAAAATAGATGATGAAAGATTGATTTTAGCTATATTATTCCATGATATAAAGTTTGATGTCAATAAGAGTCAACATGAAAAAGCATCAGCTGACTACTTTATGAGTGTCTGTCATGCGGATCAAGACATAAAAGATACAATTTATAGATTGATTCTTGTAACTGAGAACATCCGTATTAAAGGAGATGCTTTGGAAGAGGAGATTATTCGAGTAGATCGTTTGATCTTATATAAGAAAGATATCAATTCTTTATTGACTTGGGAAAAAAATATTTTCTCAGAACATCAATATCTTTCTGTAACAGAGTATAAAAATGGAAGAGTAGCTTTCTTGAATCAAGCTTATGAAGAAACTGGCAATATGACACTTTTGGAATTAAGAGATATCGTAGATAAGAAAGTTTACAAGTTGGGTTTTTATCCTGGTAGTTTTAATCCTTTCCATATTGGACATTATAATATATTACAAAAAGCAGAAAAATCATTTGATAAAGTTATCATTGGTGTAGGTATCAACTTTGATAAAAAGGATATTGAAAAAGTAGATATTCCAGATACAATCAGAAACAGGGAAATTATTTTCTATGATGGTCTTATTACTACAGAATTACAGAAACTTATGCTTGAAGGTGAGGTCACTGTTGTTCGTGGTTTAAGAAACGCATACGATTTACAACATGAAGAAGGATTAAGAAATGTCATTAAAGATTTCATTCCAGAAATAGAATTTGTATACTATTTCTGTGATAAGAAATATGAACATGTCAGCTCGAGTTTAATCAGAGATATTATTTCTCGAGGAGCTGGAAACGATATGGTTACTCAAATGATATCAGAATACACATTGGAGTAGAGATGAATATTATTATAAATCCCAAAGATAAAATTCTTTTAGGAGATCCAGTACATATACAAGTAGAAACAGAGAGCGACAGTTTAGTATCAATTCATTTAAGGCGTTACTATTTTGATGGAGATGTTGATTACTCCTTTGCAGAATTTGAACCCATAGATGGTTTAATTGATACAGAAACATCCAAACCGGTTTCGGGAAGCTATTCTAACAGTGATATTTCTGGATTGTTTTGGTCTCAAAAAAATACAAGTTATGAACTTGACTTAGATATTGAATTCTTAAGTGAATTAACTGAAGCGGATCAAGGATATTTTATTGTGGATATATTTCAAGGGGAGTCACATAAAAGTTTCAAGTGGCTTATAGAACGAGTATCTGAAGATGTTAAAGAACTCATTCTCGATAACAATCAAATTCAAGGAAAGTTATATTATAAAGAATCCTCTGAACCGCAATCATTAATCATTCACTTAGCAGGAGAACCTGGTATTGATTATGTTGAAGTCAATGCTAAGTTAATGGCTTCAAAAGGTATTGCCTCATTGGCTTTACCTATTTGTGGATATAAGAATTTACCTGATTCATTTAAGGAAATTCCTCTAGAACAAATTATGGATACCATCGATTATATTAAATCCTTGGAGATGATTGATGATCGTAGAATGGGTTTGTTTGGGAGTACAAGAGGTGCTGAATTGGCACTTTTGATTGGTAGTAAAAGAGATGATTTAAAGCTTATTATAGCAGCTAATCCAAGTGATGTTGTGAATCAGAGTGTTGTAAAACAAATGACAACCTCTAAGTCATCATGGTCATGGGAGGGAAAGGCACTTTCATATTCTAAAGTAAAAAAATCCAAAGTGTTTAAACTATATATCAATAGGATTGCTTCTAATCAAATCAGTCAGTTGATGAAATCGGTTTATTCACATGATACAGCAACACAATTGATACCGGTTGAACAAATAACAGCAAAGGTACTACTACTCGCTGGTGAATCAGACGACCGCTGGGATAGTATGATGATGGCAACACGAATTAAAAGTAAGATCAATTGTGAGGTTGTGAGTTACAGTAATACAGGTCATGTATTAGGTGGACCAGGTTGTTTGTCAACGATGGGTTTTGAACAGTTATCCTTTTCTCTAGGAGGTACTCCAGAAGCCAATGGAAAATCACAACATCGGAGTTGGGAGATGATCATAGGCTTTGTTAAGAGCAGTTTGTAATGGGTTATATTGGGTATTAATAAACGAAGCTAGAAATAAGTATGAAAATACTTATTTTTTCTTTAATCCGAATTTTTTAAATTTTCGTTCAATTCAAGGCGTATCCAGTGTAGTAATATGATACAATTAAAAAGTGTTGTAGAGAAAATATGGGAGGGGACAATGAGGAGCATAAAAGCAAAAATTTTGATTGCGATTATTGCTTGTACTGTAGTTGGTGTTTTGGTTTCCAGTTTCATTATTGCTGATAAAGGTGCAGATGCGATATATGATGAAGCGACGGCAAGACTTGGCTATCAAGCGCAAGAAGTAGGACTTCGAATTCAAGAATTAGTAACCGGTACGGAAGTGTTGGTAGATAATACGGTTTCAACCTTTGGGAATTCATTAGAATTGAATAAATACCAGGTGGAAGCAGGTTATAGAAGTTCTACGGACAAGAACTTCAAAAAAATATTGACAGATGTAGCGACATCAATACCAGGAACAAAAGAGGCGTTTTTCCTCTTTAATCCAGAATTAGACATAGCCTATCATCAAATGTCTATGACAAATGTTGATGATGAAGTCATATATAATAAAAACCCTTTGGATATGTCATTGTTTGAAGTAGCAGAAGGTGAAACACCATCTGAAACAGTACAATGGTTTTTTGATGTAAAAGCTCATGGCGATGAGTTATTAGAAGCTGATCTAGACGTGTCAGGCATGTGGACGATGCCTTATGTGGATGGTGATGGCGATCAGTTAATTGCTTATTTAAAGCCTGTGTATGCTTATAACAATCTAATTGGTGTTATTGGATTAAGATTAGATTATAGTGTGATACAAGAAAAAATATTGTCAGTGAAAGTGTATGATAATGGTTATGCTTACTTATTAGATGATTCTTATAAAGTAATGGTGCATAGAGATTATGATTTTGGTTCAGATCTTAATGATACATATTCTGATTACAATAAGTTTATTAAGGAGATGGAATCCACAGTAGATGGTATCACAACTATGAATAGAGATGGTGAAGAAGGTATCCTAGGCTACTCTAGACTCAGCAATAATTGGACTGTTGTAATCGTACCGCCGATGGATGAAGTGTTGTCAGCAAAAACACAAATGTATTCTTTGACTGTGTTTATGATGATAGCATTAACAATTATAGCCAGTATCATTGCGATTATCTTGGCTTCTGCTTTAGCAAAACCAATAAAAGGTATTACAGAGTTATTGGGTAATGTCGGTAGGTTAGATCTACAAGATGATTCTAAACTAGACAAGTTAATGAAATCAAGAGATGAGACGGGTATTATGGCTAATGAACTCAATGGCATGAAAGAATCTTTGAATGAAATTGTATCTTCGTTAAAAAACTTGTCAGGTAATTTATTTGAAAAATCAGAAGGGATGGTTATTGTAACGAATGATTCGTCAGAGTCGATTAATAGAGTTTATGAATCCATTGAAGATTTAACATTAGGTGCCAATGACCAAGCCGAAGAAGCCCAAAAAAGTAATGAAGCGTTACTTGTTTTAAATGAAAAAATTGAAAATGTTATAGATAGTGTAACAAAAGCACTCGAATACTCTCAAGAGACCAAAACGGTTAATGAATCCTCTTCTGAAGTTGTTCAGAAACTTGAGATTATTACTGAAGAAAGTGTTGAGAATACAAATGTGATGGAATCAAATGTCACAGAACTTCTTAAAACATCCAATCAAATTGATGAAATTGTTATTGTTATTAAAAATATTGCAGAACAAACCAATTTATTAGCCTTAAATGCATCTATTGAAGCTGCAAGAGCAGGAGAAGCAGGTAGAGGTTTTGCAGTAGTAGCAGATGAAATAAGAAAATTAGCAGTTCAAACATCTGAATCGACCAATCAAATTGAAGCCTTTACAGTAAAAATAGAAGATCAAGTTAAAATTGTTTCTGATAATATTTCTGTTGCTAGAGATAGTGCAGATGAAACTGATATGGCAACAAAGAATGTTTCAGAGGCCATAAAAAATACTATTATCAGTGTTCAAGGTATTATCGAATTGATACAACAGTTGACTCGAGAGCTTGATGATGTAACAGGTTCAAAAGATGTTGTTGTCACTTCAATAGGGAATATTGCTGCAGTAACACAGGAATCTTCAGCGGCAGCAGATTCAGTTTCATCTATGATGGCAAATCAAATTCAAAATATGGATGAGATTATGAATGCTTCTCAATCAATCGGCGTTGTTGCCGAACAGATAGAAGTTGAAATGCAAAAATTTAAACAAGATGAAAAAAGCCGTGAATAATGGCTTTTTTTCTTGCATAACCTTATGTTTTTGGAGATAATGGTAAAGTATAAGGGAGGCTATATGAGTCCATTTTTGATATTAATATTTTTAGTACCGAGTATCATTATATTTTTCTTAGGTAGATATATTGGTAAAACACAATATGTTGAAGTCTTGAAAAACTATGATGATAAAAAAAATTATGACAAAGAAGCTTTAACAAAATATGTTGAGAAGTTGATGTTTATCACTTCAGTGAGTACTGTCGTTTCGTGTGTTGTTTGTTTTATATTGGCATGGATTGTTACATCGGTTGATTTTGTAACTGTTTTCTTGGTAATTTATGCTTTAATTACATTACAATATGTGATTCGATTGAGATTCTCATGTAAGAAATATGAGATTAAGGAGTAAGTATGAAAAAGATTGTTATATGGACTTTTAAGAGATGTCCATTTTGTGTAAAATCAAAAAAATTGTTAGATCAATTAAATGTTGAGTATGAAGAGATTCAAATACCTTTTGGAGATAAGAGATTAGATGAATTAGCTTTAAAAACAGGTTGCACAACATTACCACAAACATTTGTAGATGATGAGTATATTGGAGATAACTCAAAACTCTATGAGTTACATGCAGAAGGCGTATTAGAGAGTATCCTGAAATAGAGGTCATTATGAAAATACTAGCAATTGAAAATGAATTATGCCCATTGATGTTAGAGGAAAAAGAAGTCTTACTCAGTGAGCAGAGAAAAGCAATGTATGCACTTTATCTACATGGGTACATCCGTGAAATGAACCAAAAAGAAGGTTCGAACGAAATGATTTTAGTAATGGATTGTGTTTCAAGAAGAGAAGCTGAGAATTATCTAGCAAAGCTGCCATTGGTTAGAAGTGGTAAATCTACTTTTGAAATTCAAGTGTTAAGACCGTATGATGGGTTTAAGGACTTGGTGGTGTAATGAAAGTAGATATGCATATGCACTCCTATCATTCTGATGGTGTGTTAGATTGTAAACAGTTATTAAATGAAATACAAGAAAAGAAAATAGGTTTGTTTTCACTAACTGACCATGAAACAATTGCAGGTCTTGAAGAGATGAAAGAAGCTGTAAAGGGAACGGGGATACATTATATACCCGGTGTTGAATTGGCTTCTAGATTCGAAGGTCGCGAATATCATCTGACTATTTATGGATATGATGAAAAGAATCTGAGATTTTTAGAATTGGTTGATGAAATCAGTGGTATTAGAAAACAATATGATATTGATGTGATTACTTTCTTAGAACCGCAAGTTTCTTTGGAAATCTTTAAAACATATGAAGATGATCCTTATAAAGGTGGGTGGCCATCTCTTAACTTCTTGATTAATCATGGTTTGATCAATAATATATCAGATTATTTCAGACTCACAAAGGATTGTACTGCTGAAATGCAATTCCCGGATCCAAAATATATCATTGATATTGCACATCAAGCAGGAGCAGCTGTGTTCTTGGCTCATCCATCTTCTAATCAGAAGGGTGGTTTGTCTGATGAGAGATTAGATTATTTTAGAGAAGCTGGTATTGATGGTTTAGAATGTTATTCACCATATTGTTTCTCTCAAGAAGAGATTGATAGATATGTTTCTTATTGTAATGAATATAATCTTAAAATATCTGGAGGATCTGATTATCATGGCGGATTTGTAAATAGAACATTAGGGTATCCTCATGTGACTATAAAGGAAATATCTTATGATTATATGAAACAGTTTATCTACAAATAAGGAGATGATTAAATGCTATGTCCGGTAAGTGATGAGTGTATGTTTAAGAAAAAATATGAAAGTGATCAAAATATCCAGTGTAAGGGATTTATTAGAATCTACTGTAGAGGTGGTCGTCATAATGAATGTAAAAGAAGACTCTACTTACGTGAGAATGGCGATTGGCCAGAGGCAAATTATATGCCTAACGGTTATATAGCAAGAGATTAATTCTAGAGACTAAAAAAAGCTGCCGAGGCAGCTTATTTTTTTTCGTTAAGAGTTTCGATATCCTTAATATTAATACTTTTTTTGGAGTTACCTTCATAGACATTTGTAAAACTTTGAAGTTTCTTGATAAGTGCAATGGCTTGTTCTCTATCAGACCAATCCAAATGCATGGCATAATTTTTCCCATCTTTTTGATAGAATTCTAAATCGCGACGTTGAATTCGACAACAATCCAGATTTTCTCTTTTTATCTTATTTCGGAAAATTAGTGCACTTCTATGGATAGAAATCTCTTTATCCGTCAATTTACAATAATTTATTAATGGCATCGCAAAATAGTATATCGCAATTAATCCTGGTAATATTACAAGTGTTATGAGCCTTACCAATAAGTATTCTGGATCTGTAGAAGGTATGTACCTCTGATAGATATAAACCGTTATTGCTGACCAAAGGATACCCATGATGACCCAAATTATCGAAGGTTTGTATTTTACATTCACTTTTTTCTGTCTCCTCTCAAAATTTAAAATTGACTTAATATTTCCTCAAATGCAATTGCATCTTGCAGAATGTAGATAATGACTGCAGTATGGAGCAAAATGAGAAAACAACTGCCCACCTTAAAATGTAGTTTACGTGTTTTATGATGGAATACTTTCATCCCTAATAGAAATCCATAACTAGAAAAGGGTAGAGCGCTTAAAAAAAGGACCTTCTCAGGAATTCTATAATGGTTATGGATGGCTTTATATTTGTCGAGACCCATTAAAAATAGGGCAATAAAGTTCACAAGTATAAATGAAATTCCAATTAATTTCAATGTCATTATCCCTCCTAGCCTGTAGAATCAGTATAATTAAAAGTCTTATGAAAGTCAAAGAAACTCACGAATTGAATAAAAAAGTAATAATTATGCATTTGAGCGAATATTCCGAAAAATAATAAACCGAAGATTCAGACAACTTGACAAAAGCCTTGTTAATAAATTGGTAATTAAGGTTTTAATCTCAACAAATCTATGTTAATATGATATTGAAATGTGAGTTGCAAACGTTTTCAAGTATTTTTTACATAATTTAAATTTCGGTTTGTACTCCCGTTTTAAATGTGATTTTTTCACATAACATTGGGTTGAAAAGCATAGCTTTTCATGGGTTAGGGGGAAAACTACCCACACTAATTAAGAAAGAGGAGTTGTTAAACATGTCGTATTTACAAAACGCATTAGAAAGAGTTAAGCAAAGAAACTCTAGCGATCCAGAATTTCTACAAGCAGTAGAAGAGGTATTCGAGTCTTTAGAGCCAGTTATGGAAAAACACCCTGAGTATGTTGATGCTAACATCTTAGAAAGAATTACTGAGCCTGAAAGACAAATTATTTTTAGAGTACCATGGGTTGATGATGCTGGTAACTTACAAGTTAACCGTGGTTTCAGAGTTCAATTTAACGGAGCTATAGGACCTTATAAAGGTGGTTTAAGATTCCATCCATCTGTATATGTTGGTATTGTTAAATTCTTAGGTTTCGAGCAAATCTTCAAGAATTCATTAACAGGTTTACCAATCGGTGGTGGTAAAGGTGGAGCAGACTTTGATCCAAAAGGAAAGTCTGACGCTGAAGTAATGAGATTCTGTCAGTCATTCATGACTGAATTACAAAGACATATAGGTCCAGATGTTGACGTACCAGCTGGTGATATCGGTGTTGGCGGAAGAGAAATCGGATTCATGTATGGTCAATATAGAAGAGTTAGAGGCGCATTCGAGAATGGCGTATTAACTGGTAAAGGTTTAACTTATGGTGGATCTTTAGCTAGAACTGAAGCAACTGGTTACGGTTTAATGTACTTCGTTGAAGAAATGTTAAAGTACAACAAGATTGAACTTAAAGACAAAGTATGTGTAATTTCTGGTTCAGGTAACGTTGCTATCTATGCTACTCAAAAAGCTCAAGAATTAGGCGCTAAAGTTGTTGCTGTTTCAGATTCAGGTGGATACGTTTACGATCCAGACGGAATCAAAGTTGAAACTGTTCAAAAAATCAAAGAAGTTGAAAGAAAGAGAATTTCTGAGTACGTTAAGTATCATCCAACTGCTACATATACTGAAGGCAGAGGCATCTGGAGTATTAAGTGTGACATCGCGTTACCTTGTGCTACTCAAAATGATATCACTATGGATGAAGCTAAGTTATTAGTTGCTAATGGCGTTATGGCTGTTGGTGAAGGTGCAAACATGCCTACTACTAACGATGCTATCAAGTACTTCTTAGATAACAAAGTTTTACTTGCTCCAGCTAAAGCTGCAAATGCTGGTGGAGTTGCTACTTCTGCATTAGAAATGTCTCAAAACTCTATGAGATACTCATGGACTTTCGAAGAAGTTAATGCTAAGTTACAACAAATCATGATCAATATTCACACTAATGCTGCTAAAGCTGGTGAAGAGTACGGATTCGGTTACAATATTGTTGCTGGTGCAAACATTGCTGGTTTCAAAAAAGTTGCTGATGCTATGATCGCTCAAGGTATCTACTAATAAATAATCAAGAGCTGAACAAAATTGTTCAGCTCTTTTTTTATATCAATTTTTTTAAATTAAAAATCCACTCGTCTATCAGATTCCAATCTCTTTGATCCTCTTTCCTATCTTTATTTATGCCAAAAATGTAGTTGAAAATAGCTGGTGCATCCTTAGGTGATAATCCTCCAAAGATAGCAGTTTCCACTGGAACTACAATTTTACTTGGTTTACAGAGTGCTTTAAAAACTTTTTTCTGCCAAAAATGTCTACCTTGGTATGCCATCGAAGCCAGTGCAATATAAACCACTTTCTTATGTGATAATTCACTTTGATGTTGAGTAATAAAATCATAAGCAATTTGATGCCACCTCATACCATGTATAGGAGCAGCGATGATTATTGCTTCATATGGTGTTATATCAGCCACCTCTGTAATTTTTTGGATGGTGATATCATAATCATCCATTTTTGTTTGTATATAATCACAGACTTCTTTTGTCGAATTTGTCTCTGTATAATAACAGATAAGTACTGTCTTCATATAGTCACCTCTCTTAATAGTATATATACGTCATTAAAAAGGATTTAAGCAAAAAAATAAACCCGAAGGTTTATTTTATTGTAATGTTTCATAGAATTCATCAATTAATTGTTCAAATCTGTCAAATGCTCTTTGAAGCGGTTCACCGGTATAAAAATCTACACCAGCTTTCTTTAGAAGTGTTAATGGTTCTTCTGAAGAACCCGATGCCAAATAAACCAAGTATTTATCAACATCACTTTGAGAGCCATTTAAGATGTTATCAGCAAAAGTTAAACCAGCTGAAAGGCCTGTTGCATATTTGTAAACATAGTATGAGTTATAGAAGTGTGGAATTTCAGACCATTGAAAAGCTGCAGTATCATCTAGTTCGTAATCTGGTCCATAGTACTCTACTAAAACCTCACCCATAATCGTATTGAAAAGTTCTGCATTCACTGGTTCACCGGATTCATATGCTTCATAAGCACGCTTTTCAAAGTCAGCAAATATCATTTGAGTGAAAATAGTATTTTCCAATAATTCGATGTAGTTAAGAAGCGCTCTTTGTTTTTCCGCTTTAGAGTCTGCATTGGCAATTCTATATTCAAATACAAGAGCTTCATTCGTTGTAGAAGCAATCTCAGCACTGAAAATTGGTACATTGGAAGCGAAGTACTCCTGAGCCTCATTGGTATACTTGAAGTTTAAAGCATGGCCCATTTCATGTGCTACAGTTGATACATCCGTCATATAATTATTGAAATTTAGAAGTACAAACGGGTCGGTATCATAAGTCCCCCATTGATAACCGCCTTCATATTTTCCACTGGTTGTATAAACATCAGCCCATCTGCTATCAAGCCCTTCTTTTAAATCCGCAATATACTTATCACCAAGTGGTGCAAGTGCACCATATATAATATCTTTTCCTTCTTCGTATTCAACGTATGAATAAGGATTTTGAATCAATGGTGTATAGGCGTCATAGAAATGAATCTTATCTTCAATTGCTAAGATCTCTTTTTTCATTGAGATCCACTTATGAAGTTTGTCCAGGTTGCTATGAGTGATATCAAAAATGGTATTGTATTCTTCTACAGTTAATCCATCGTTGCTTAAAGCACTCTCAAGAGCATTTTCATAATTTCTTGATTCTGCGAAGAATACATTTTTTTTGATTTCAGATTCGTATATTTCAGCCAATAGATTGTTACCAACTTTAGTTTTGGTATAATAATCATTTAAAACAGTTAACTTATCCTCACGTGTACCTTCCCAGAATAAATTAAAATCAGGTGCAGGTAGATATTCGCTTAAATCAGTTTGATAATTGTAGGCATCGAAGATTGACTCTGGAATCTCAAACAAAATTTGAGCCTTAGCTAAAAGAGCTTCCTCGTTAACACTTAAAATATGGTCTTTCTCTTTTAAGATATCCTGTACGAACTTTTCATATGGTTTCATCTCTTCGTTTGCCATAAAAGTTTTTAGTGTTGATGAGTCCATATTTGCTATTAAAGGTAAGAAGTAAGCTGTTACCTCACTTAAATCTGTATCCAATTGAGCCGCGATATCTTCTAAATCGGAGAAATCCGTATTATTGGTATCTGTATGAGCTTGAAGTGTAGCAAAAACATAAATTGTATCTGTTGTCCTTCTAATATCTTCATACTTAATTAACGTAGAAGAGAAAGTTTCATAATTTTTATCAAAGTTTTTTTCGTTTTTTTCAAAATAACTAAAAGAAGATTTAACCTTTTCAACATCAGACATAAAAGCGTTGTTGTTAACATATACTTTCTTTAAATCCCATTTGTACTGATCAGGAATAGAGTCTCTTTTAGGCAAACCATCATCATAAGGTGCGGTTGTTTCTTCTGAAGTCTCTTCCGTTGAATCACTGGTTGTTTCAGTAGCTTCTTCTGTTTGATCCGTTGTTGATTCATTCGCTGCGGATTCATTTACAGTTGAAGAAGTATTGTTTTGAGTGTCGTCGGTAACCGCATTGTTTTCTGTACTTACTTGCGCATCTGTTTCGTTATTTGTCTTATTGTTTTCTGTATTACAGCCAGTAAAAGAGAAAACAAATACTAGAACCATAACTAAAACGATAATAATTGATTTATTTTTTTGCATAATGCCTCCTTGTTTTTCTTTATTATAGTAGATTTTTTTTGAATAAAAAAGTTTAAAACCCTTAAGTTAAGGTAATATTTATATCTAAGATATATAAAATCAATTAAAACAGTAGTCAATTGAGCCATATCGTGCTAAATTAGTCAGAGGAGGAAATTATGATAAAAAATATAAATGAAGCAATTGAAGAAATTTTAATAAGTCTTGCGACTGATGAATATAAAGAAGAAGTAAGTAGAGCACTTAACATATATAAAAGACCTTTTAGTAACTTTGATTTGGAGTTGGATATTGAACATGGATTTAATCAATGGTTGATACACGATTATAAGTCGAGTGATGGGACCAAAATCGCTGAAAAGATATTAACAGATAAAACAATAATAGATACTATCAAAAATGCACTTTACTCAGTTTTTAAAGTACATCATGAAAAGAATCACGTTATTTTTAAAGATGTTCTAACCAATGTAGATTATGTGGTTGAAAGTGATCAACTATTTGAAGACAGAGATTTAATCTGTATCAGGTTGTATCCTGTACAAGGTAGATATACTGTTATTGATAATCCAGAGTTTCATGAACCTTCTTTAGAAACAACAATTAGAAAAAGTGTGATGACAAAATATAATGAATATTGTTCTACAAATGAACCGATGAGTATTGAAGTGTTTATAAAAGAACATTCCCAATTAATCTATCATTTAACCAATATTATTCATTATTATGAGAATCAGTTAGAAGATGATGTAGACCTATCTGTTTTTGTTGCAGAATTTGCTGTAAAAGAAAGAGAAATTCTTTTGGATAGTTTATTAAAAACAGAACATTTTCAGATTATAGAATCATATGATGATGAGATGATACTAAATATATTAGATGATCAGATTCAAATTGGAGAAGCTGTAGTGATTCATGATAGATTAGAGATAGAAACAAATTCAAAAGGTATGCTTGATATTGCTAAGGATATTGTTGTGAAACATTCACAAGAGAGAGCAGTTTTTATCAAAGAAGCCAAAATGACAATAGATGATTTACTTCAATAATTGACAGACGATTTAAATGATAGTAAAATGAAAATATTATGAAGTATTGAAAGGAGAAACGCAATGAAAATGGTTTTTTCAGATTTACCTGAAAATGCTGATGATGCACCCTCCGCCATAAACACGAAAGTGATGTCCATTGGCGTAGATGAGTTGATTAAAGATATTAAAGAGATGATTAAAGATGATGAAAATCATAAAGCAAGATTATCTTCTTATTTATCGAGTATTGAAAAGAAAGTTGAAATCAAGAACAAGTTAGACTTAGATAGTGTGGATCGTGATCAAGTAAAGAAGATTATTGAGAAACATCCATATTTTAAAAATCCTAATTCGTATCATATCCGTATGATTACAATTATGAAGTATCTAAAGAAAAAAGGTGTTGATGTTACAATACCGGATTTGGACTTGTTGGTAGATGAGATTATTCAAACAATTGACGGTGTCACAAAAATCGCTGATGGTAAATATAAAAGAAAAAGCAAATAACCTGACAGTTGTCAGGTTTTTTAGTAGGTGAGTATGGAGAAATTTATAAACCAGATATTTGAAAACAATAAATTGGAAATAAGCGATGAGAATTTTATGAGTATCATTGCTTCTTTGTTATGTAAAAAACACAATATTCCTATAGAAAATCTTAATGCCGCTCTAGAGCAAAATCTGAAGTATATTGAATGTGAAACGTTGAATACTGAAAGTTTGTACTCAGTATTTGATTCATTTATGATGTCTGATAGACGAGAAAAAACAGGCAGTTATTACACACCATATGCACTCGCAGAAAAAATGGTTAAAATGAGTTTTTATGACTATTTTAAAAAAAATGGGTTCAAAGAAGATTTAGACTTTTTTTACAATCCTTTTTTTTATGAGGAAAATGAAGGTTTTATCAATCGATTGAAAACATTAAAAATCGTTGATATTGCTTGTGGTACAGGTGTGTTTTTATTAGCGAGCATTCACGTGATGATATCTTATTATGATGTGCTTAAAATATCTTATAATATGAACGATTTAATCAATCAAGTTTATGGTGCTGATATCCAAGAGACGCCTTTGGTTTTATTAGATCTATTTTTAAATGATTTGTTATTAAGTAAACAATATGCTTTAAAAAAATGTAACTTAACTAGATGTGATTCGATTTTAGAGTATGAACCCAAAATACGATTTGATTTAGTGATTGGGAATCCTCCTTACGTTGGTGAGAAGGGGAATAAAGCGTTATTTGATAGATATAAGAAAAATAGTGGTTATGAAGCTCGGATGGATTTGTTCTATTTCTTTATTTATAAGGGATTTGATCTATTAGAAAATGATGGTGTTTTAAGTTATATTACGACCAACTACTGGGTAACAGCGGATGGGGCAAAGAAATTAAGACAATTTGTACAAAGTAAAACAGCTTTGTTGAGACTTATTAATTTAGATGAATGTAAAATGTTTTCTGATGCCAAAGGCATGCATAACTTGATTTTTACACTGGCAAAATCATCAGTTGATGATGTGTTGGTTCAAGTAATTCAACAATCCAAGGTAAGCGACCTCACTATATTGTATGACCATAAATATAAAATTACCCATAAAGAATTATTTTCGGAAACAGGCAATATTATTTTATATGAGAAAATATTGTATTATCCTATTATTCATAAAATACTTTCAAATTCTTTTCAGACTCTAAATCAAGTTGCGACGATCAACCAGGGCATTGTAAGCGGTGCTGATAAAGTGACCAAAAAAATTCTTGAACAGAAGTTAGAGCCATCAATTGTAAATCGATATGATATTAAAGAAGCGGATCCGATTTTTGTATTTGATAAAAAACCTTTTGAATCAAAGTTTTTTAAACCATTTTATAAAAATGGTCAAATCAAACCTTATCAAATGACTTTAGAAGATCATAGATGGATCTTGTATCTGCATGATGGTGATTTGGATGAAACTCATCATGAATGGCAGCATCTATTGCCGTTTAAAGATGTCCTTTCACAACGAAGAGAAGTAAAAAATGGTGTTAGAAATTGGTATGCTTTGCAATGGGGAAGAGCGGAAAAAATATTTGAAGGTGAAAAAATTGTTGTACCACAAAGAGCAAATTACAACAATTTTGCATATACAGATCAACCGTTTTACAGTAGCGCAGATGTTTATTACTTGACACAAGGGCCTTTAAAGTTCTTATTGGGGCTGCTAAATTCAAAGTTATACTATTTCTGGTTCTATAATCGAGGTAAACGAAAAGGTAAAAGCTTAGAACTTTATGCGAAACCATTATCTCAAGTACCTATACCTTCCATGGCTTATAATCAAATGGAGATATATGTAGAAGCTTTACTCAACAATGATCAAGAAGCAAAATCAAAAATTGATAATTTGTTATATGAACATTTTGAACTAACAATAGATGAAATTAATGAAGTTGAATCATTATATAATAGGGGCGGAAATGAAAAAAAAAATAAACATTAAACATATAATATTTTTGGTTATTGTAGTTTTATTATTGGTCAAATTAGTGCAATTAACATTTTATGAAGACGTAGCTATTTCTAATAGAGATGTTAAAACATTTGAAGTCTCACAAGAGGATATCATCAGTTCAGGACAGGAAATAATTATTAGAAGTTTTGATACGATTGATCGTGTGAAGTGGTTAAACAATCAACAACTCCTAATTGAAGGCAGTATCAATCAAGTTCAGAATAGATACATATTCGATGTAGCTAATTATGAATTGATGATGTATAAAGAAAATGAACATGCACCAGATGACTACAGTGATTATACCGTTATCAAAGAGATACCTGGTATTGGTCTGTTAAGTACAGATGGCAACTCTCTAGGGCTTTTAATGGATAGGGAATTCCATGAGATTATTGGTGATGTCACTTATAATGATGTTATGAGATACAAACTATCAGATGATTTATCTAAGATGGTATTTTATAATGCTTCAAAAGACACATTCGTCAGTTACAATTTTGAAAAAGAATTCTATAGAACAATAAAAGCACCTATAGATACATCGATTTTATCTAATTTTCAAGAGTGTGTCCAAATATCGCCTGTTGGAGGTTATGTTTCCATAGAATATAGAAATGATATTGCTGAAGAATCGTATTTTTCAATTTATGGTGCAGACTCTGGGAAACTTTATGCAGAAGATGTATTTGGAATCCAACTTTCTTGGGCGCCTGATGATAGCAGAGTGTGCTATTTCTATTCAAAAGAAGTCTTACCTTTAGAACAACCTACGGTTGAAGGTATGAACTTTATTGGGAAAAGAATTGGTTATTATGATGTAGAGAATAAATCAATTGATTATATAGCAACTTTATCAGAAGATGATAAGCTCATCTCAAAAGTGTATTGGTCGGATAATGTGATTACTACCTTGACTGGGGATATTAATGAGGATATTTCAATTCATACATTACTGTCATTTGATTTTGATACGGAAACTTATAATGAATGGGCCTTGAATTTAACTGACTTAGCGGTGGATACGAAAGTGGAACTGCTAAATGATGTGGATGCTTTTATACTATTATTGGAGAATTCTATAACACATCAAGTTAAGAGAATTGTCAAAGATTCAAAAGAAGTGATTAGTTATAATGATATCAAACCATTTGATACAATAGATGAAACTGATTTGTATTACTACAAAGGACAAAACAGGTTTATAACAGTAGACAATCAAATGGTGACTGTATCTAATGGTAAGTCACAAGGCTTTATACAACTTAATGATAGCTCTTATTATATTGTTCCCAATGAAGCTCTAACGCAGATTGGAGTATGGTTTGTAAGAAGCAATGAAATCAAAATACTGAATGTAAATTAAATTGTAACCATACAATTCTGACGAATTTGTATGGTTTTCTTTTGTAAGCGCTCTTTTTATTTACATGATTTTAACATCATGATATTCTTTTTTTGGAATAATAAATAGGAGGCTATTCATGAAGACAAAAAATTTAGTATTTACATCAATATTCATCGCATTATGTTTTATAGCAACGTGGATGATTAAGTTCCCAATTTCATTTGGATGGGGTTACATTCACTTTGGTGATTCGGTTGTTATCTTAGCAGGTATGTTACTTGGACCGGTTTATGGTGCGATATCAGCAGCAATAGGTTCAGCACTTGCAGATTATGCTAGTGGTTATGCGTATTATATGCCAGCAACTTTCATTGTAAAAGGTTTATTGGCTTTTGCAATTGGATTTGCTTATAAGAACCTAGCAGGTGAAATTAGAAACAATACAGGAGTATTAAGAGTAATTTATCATATTGCAGGTGCAATCATTATAGTTGTAGGTGGTTATTTCATAACTGATTTACTATTAGCGAACTTACTAATTGTTGATACAGAAGGTTCAACATCTCTTGCGTATGCAGCTTTTGGATTACCTTGGAATGCTTTACAAGCAGGATTTGGTGCAGTTGTTTCGTTATTACTATATGTACCACTTAAAAAACCATTTGAAAATATTTACGAACAATAATCATAATCACCTTCGGGTGATTATTTATTTTTTTGACATCTTTTTATGTTAAAATAGAACAGTAGTTAAGGAGGCTTTATGAAAAAAGTAATAGCAATACTGCTGATTCTAATGATGGTATCAGGATTGGTAATAGCAGATGATGGTCATCGGTTAGAGGATATTGAAAGAAGTTTTGAAAAAGGACTTGTTTTGAGTATAGAAGAAGAGGAATCAGACCACAGTTTTATCAGTAAAATTCAACATGTAGAAGTTGAAATGCTAACGGGAGAATTTAAAGGCAAAATTGTAATGATTGAAAATGTCATATCCGATTCATATGTTATGGATATTGATGTTAAAGTTGGTCAAAAAGTTTTGATTTCAGTAGAAATATATGAAGATGGAACAACAGAGTTTTACATAACCAGTGAAGTAAGGGATCATTATATCCTGTATATGTTGATTGGATTTGTTCTCGTATTAATAATTGTTGGTCGTTTCCAGGGAGTAAAAACTATTTTTACTTTAGGAGTCACATTCTTCTTTATTGTTATGGTTGAATTGCCACTTCTAATCAAAGGTTATAATGCGGTATGGGTAACCGTCATCGTCGCCATATTTATCACCATCATTACTGTGACTGTGATATCTGGATTGACTAAAAAGAGTTTGGCAGCGATTATAGGTACGACATTCGGTGTAATTATAGCTGGTGGGTTGGCCATATTTGTTAGTAATCAAGTGAAATTAACAGGTCTTAGTATGGATGAAGCTGTGATGTTATTATCGATACAAGGTGAAACCATTAATTTTCAGTATTTATTATTTGCAGCTATTCTATTAGGTGCATTGGGTGCTATTATGGATGTTGCCATGTCAATAGCATCTTCTATTGATGAAGTACATAATGTCAATGCAGCCTTATCGTTTAAAGAACTGTTTGATTCAGGCATGCGTGTGGGTAGAGATATCATGGGCACAATGGCCAACACACTGATTTTAGCTTATACAGGTAGCTCGTTGCCACTTCTGTTACTGTTTATGTCAGCAAATGATTCATTAACGCGATTGGTGAATTTAGATATTATTGCAACAGAAGTCATCAGATCATTAGCCGGTAGTATTGGTCTGGTTCTCACCATACCAGTTACCGCGATTATCTCAGTGTCTCTGATTAAAGATCATCGATTTAATAAGTAAACTTAAACCAGTAGATAATCTACTGGCTTTTATTTTACAGAAATTGCAATAAATATATGTAAATATGGTATAATTTGTAAAAGGAGATGATATGAAAAGATCAGTAACCCTATTTGCAGTCATCAGTTATTTACTTATTGTTATGATATTAAAAGACTTGATAATTATCACTATCCCAACTTTTATTATAGGATTTTTTTGGACTCAAAAAAAATATAGAAAACTTTATATTCTTTTGATGTTATCAATTGTTGTTTCTGTATATAATACAAGCTCGGATTATGATGACTATGATGCACTTGAAAATCATATAATGACCGAAGGACAGATTAAATCATATGGTATAGATTATCAATTGATTATTGACGATCAAACCAAAATACTCATAAAAAAAGATGCTGCAACTACAATTGAACCAGGTTATTACTATATTGAGTTTAATAAGAATATATTCTTTTATCAGAATCCGAATACCTTTAACTACAAAAGTTATTTGCATTCGAAAGGCTTTTCTGATGTGGTCAAACAAACAGAACTCACATATGAATTGATACATCTTAATAAACAGTTTAATAATGTTTTTTTTGATAACTATCAGAAACGATTGAGTCATACAAAACATTATATTTATTATAAAAGTATTCTTTTTAATGATAAAAGTGGTATCGAAAAAGAAAGTCTAAAAATATTTCAGGACAATGGGAGTTCACATGTTCTTGCGATTTCGGGGCTCCATATTGGTATGTTATTTGGTTTTGCTTACGGTGCACTAAGAATGTTCAATAAACGTCTTAGAAGAATTGCGGCTTGTGTGTTTGTCTTGTTGTATGTTTTAGCGATTAACATGCCTATTTCATCAGTTAGAGCACTGCTTATGATTGTATTCAGTGTTGTGGCTATATATCAAAATAGAAAATATGATCTTCTTCAGACGTTAGGATTCATTGGATATTTTTTAATGCTTATAAATCCGTATATCATTTACCATGCAGGATTTCAATATTCCTTTGTGGCAGTACTGATTATTGAAGTCTGTTATCAAAGTTTTTTCAGATCTATAAAAAGTTATTTTTTACAACTGGTATTGTTACCAATTGTTATTCAAATTGGGATGTTACCTTTGGTAGCATATCATAACAACCAAATTCATCTGCTCAGTTTTGTAGCCAATATACCGACCGTTTTACTGATTGGTATTGTGCTCTATGGATTGCTGCTTAGTTTTATGATACCAAGTATAACTTTACTTAACTGGATAGACTTTATATTTGATGTTATTCTCACAATTAATGAGTGGGTATATAGCCTAGAGCAGTTTAAATTGGAGTTACCGTCACTTCCTGTTGTTGTGGTGATACTTTTATATATGATGTTGTTTTTAATTCATGAAAGGAAATACAGAAAACATTTGCTCGTAATAGCGATTTCTGTGATGCTTTGTTGGTGTATCTATTTTTCTCTGGTCATTGAGGTTTACTTTTTTGATGTCGGACAGGGGGATTGTATCCTAATTAAAAAGGGGTTTACAACCATTTTGATTGATGGGGGTATAGAAACGGATACTGATCATTTAAAGGAAGTTCTTCATAAACAGGGCATAACATCAATTGACTATTTAGTGGTCTCACATAGCCATTTAGACCATATAGGTGGCTTATTAGACATCAAGGATATGACAAGAGGCAGTCTGTTGTTATATAAACCGCCAAATGAGTTAGAATCTGAGTTTGATTCATTGTCTTATAAAGATAAGATTTCGATAGATCAGTTAAGTTCTTATAATTTAAAGTGGTGTGAGTTTGATTTTGTTCATTACACCAGTTTAAATGAGCTGAATAATGCGTCTTTGGTTGCTTATATAACCCTTTATGATAGTACGTTGTTATTAACCGGTGATATAGAATCTGATGTTGAAGGTATGATTTTAGACCAGTTGTCTGAAGTGGATGTTTTGAAAGTCCCGCATCATGGTTCCAAAACATCTTCTACAGAAGCTTTTGTTAATACCGTATCTCCTGAAGTGGCTGTAATATGTGTTGGAAAAAATAATTACGGACATCCTCATCAAGAGGTTGTTAATCGTTATGAACAGATGAATACGTCTGTTTACAAAACCCAAAATAGTTGTGTAAAACTATATATTTTTCCCTTTGATAATTACTTCGTTAAGGCCTACAATTAGTGTTTTAATGTACCTGGATTTGTAGTATCATAGTATGTATGAAAAGGAAGGGTGACACATGGGATTTGAAACATTTGATAAAGATATAAAGAATGGTCTAAAACCACTTTATTTATTTTATGGTCAAGAGCGTTATTTAATAGATCAATTTATTGATAAGATGATTGATGTTTATGTACCAGATAGTTATAGAGATTTTAATCTAGTAACTTTTGATGGTGAAAAAGCAACCGTAGATGAAATTATTGATGCTTGTGAAACGGTACCATTTTTTAATGATAATAAAATTGTAATCGTGAAGAACACAACGTTCTTTAGAAATAAAAAGCCAAATTTAACACCGGGTGGAGAAGAACGATTATTGGAATACTTTAAAACACCTTTAGAGTCAACGAAGTTATTCTTCATTTCCAATCAATCCATTGATAAAAGGAAAAAAATTACCAAAAATATTCAAAAAGAAGGTCGTCTTATTGAATTTGGAAAACTCAATCAAGATATTTTCTTGAAGTGGATGCATAAAAAAATTAAACAATATGGCAAAGATATTGAGAGAAGTACCATGAATTACCTAAAGGATAGGATGGCTTATTTAGGTAAACATGATTCCAAAACACTCTTAGATGTAGAAAATGAACTTCGAATGATATGCAGTTCTTTGATTAACAAATCACATATTGAAAAAGAGGATATTGATAAGTATGTCAAAAAGCCTTTGGATGCTGATATATTTATGATGGTGGACGCTGTTGGTCAAAAGAGGGCTGAAAAAGCTATTTTGATTATGCATGAACTTTTAAAAAGAGGTGAACCGATACAGGTAATTTTTGCAATGGTTTGTAGACAGTTTAGATTATTGAAGAAAATTAAAATGCTGACGACAGAAGGTTACAATCAGGCAACAATCAGCAAACTATTAGGTGTACATCCTTATGCAGTTAAAAATATAATGGGGCAGATTCACAAATTTGATGGTAAAACACTCACTGTCATTTTAGAAAAATGTTCAAATATTGATTATAAAATGAAAAGTACAGCGATTGATCCAGTTCTTGCAATTGAAGCATTGATAATTGAATGCAGCATTTAGCTGATTTTACCCTCATATCAAGTGATGTGGGGGTTTTGTTATAGAAGTACTTAATGAAGTGTTTTAACTTTAATGGAGAACCCCGAAGAGATAAAATGGAGAAACATAAAAAAAGCGTACCGATAGGTACGCTTAACTTACGTTATAAAAATTAAACACGGTTTGGGGAATTTGACGGTTTACGCGTTTAATTTTTTAGATAATCTAGAAACTTTTCTAGCAGCAGCATTCTTGTGAATGATGTTTTTTGAAGCAGCTTTGTCGATAGCTTTTTCGCAAGCTCTTAATCTCTCAACAGCTAATTCTTTATCGCCAGCTTCTAAAGCTTCGAAAAATCTTCTTTCAGTAGTCTTAACTATTGATTTTCTGATTCTGTTGTTAGCAGTCTTCTTAGCGATTACTTTAGTTCTTTTCTTTGCAGACTTAATATTTGCCACAGTGTCACCCCCTCTTTACGTGATTAACAAAAGTATAATATCATTTTTTCGCATCTAATGCAAGTATTATAATTGATTTTTTTAAAGATTTATATTATTATTGTTAAGTACTAAAAAAAGACTCAATAATCAGCTAACGTATGTTAGTTGTATTTTTTTGATATATGATGGAGGAAAACATGTCACTTGAAAGACAGAGCAAAATTAGGAACTTTTGTATTATTGCCCATATTGACCATGGGAAATCAACATTAGCGGATCGATTGATTCAGAATACTGGTGCCTTAACTGAGAGAGAAATGAAAAGCCAGATATTAGATACGATGGAACTTGAAAGAGAACGTGGTATCACAATCAAACTACAAACAACAAAATTAGCTTATACAGCAAAAGATGGAGAAACCTATACACTTAATTTAATTGATACACCAGGTCACGTCGATTTTACGTATGAAGTATCAAGAAGTTTAGCTGCCTGTGAAGGCGCAGTATTAGTTGTTGATGCTGCACAAGGTGTTGAAGCACAAACACTTGCCAATGTTTATTTAGCAGATGAACAAGGACTAGAGTTGTTACCGGTATTGAATAAGATTGACTTACCGAGTGCTAGACCTGAAGAAATAAAAGCTGAAATTGAAGATCTAGTGGGTATCGTTGCTGATCATGCACCTATGATTTCTGCGAAGAACAACATTAATATTGGTGAAGTTCTAGAACATATTGTAACTGATTTACCCGCACCGGATGGTGATGAAAATGCACCGCTTAAAGCTTTGATATTTGATTCGGAATACGATCAGTATAAAGGGGCGATTGCTTTTACACGTATTATTGATGGAAAAGTTAAAAAAGGCGACGAAATCATGATGATGTCAACTGGACAGAAAATGGAAGTTGTTGAAGTTGGTGTTTGTGTACCAAACCAAGTTGTAGTACAAGAATTAAGAGCAGGCGATGTTGGTTATATCACAGCAAGTATTAAAAACGTACGAGATTGCCAAGTAGGGGATACAATTACTTTAGGTAATAATCCTACATCAGAAGCATTACCGGGCTATAAAGAAGCAACCTCGATGGTATACTGTGGTGTTTATCCAGCAGAGGGTGAAAGTTTTGAATTAATCAGAGATGCTTTAGAAAAATTAAAGTTAAATGATGCAGCATTATCATTTGAGCCTGAGACTTCTTTAGCATTAGGATTTGGTTTTAGATGTGGTTTCTTAGGTCTACTTCATATGGAAATTATCCAACAAAGATTATTCCGTGAATTTGATTTAGATATTATCACAACAGCACCAGGTGTTATCTATAGAGTAACAAAAACAAATGGTACAGTTGAATTTATTCAAAATCCGGCCAATTTACCACCACAAACTGAAATTCAGATGATGGAAGAGCCGATTGTAAAAGCAGATATCATCGTGCCTAATGAATTTGTTGGTAATGTAATGGAACTTTGTCAGGATCGTCGTGGTACGATGTTAACGATGGATTACATTGATACAAGAAGAGTAATTTTACATTATGATTTACCACTGAATGAAGTAATTTATGACTTCTTTGATGCTTTAAAATCAAAGACCAAAGGATATGGTTCTTTAGATTATGAATTTAAAGAGTACTTACCGTCTAACTTGGTTAAGATGGATGTTCTATTGAATAAAGAGATGATTGATGCATTCTCATTAATCGTTCATGCTACAAAAGCTGAATCAAGAGGACGTCAAATCTGTGCTAAATTACGTGAAGTAATTCCAAGACACATGTTTGCGATTCCTATTCAAGCAGCGATTGGAAATAAAGTTATTGCTAGAGAAACAATTAAAGCCATGCGTAAAGATGTACTTGCAAAATGTTATGGTGGTGATATTTCTCGTAAGAAGAAACTTTTAGAGAAACAAAAAGAGGGTAAGAAGAAAATGAGATCTTTAGGATCGGTTGATGTTCCTCAAGAAGCCTTCTTAGCTGTTTTAAAATTTGATGATAAGTAAAAAAAGCCGCTATTGCGGCTTTTTGATATAGGTGAGTATATGAAAAAAATTAGTTTGTATCTGCATATTCCTTTCTGTGTTAGAAAATGTGGCTATTGTGATTTTATCTCTTTTGAGTACGATTCAAAAGAGATAGATCAATATCTAAACAACTTAATAAAAGAAATTGAGTATTATGGTAAACATTATTTCCAAAAGATACACACCATCTTCATAGGAGGCGGTACGCCAAGTTTGTTAACAGGCGTTCAAATGAAAACGTTAATGACAGCAATTGATAAAGCTTTTGATTTATCTGAGTGTGTGGAAGTGAGTATGGAATCTAATCCTGGAACACTTTCACTTGAAAATTTATTGGATTATAAGGATGCCGGTATAAACCGTATCAGTATGGGTGTACAGACTCTTAATAACGATACATTGAAGTCGCTCGATAGAATTCATGATGTTCAGATGGTTTATGATTCAGTAGGGTCTATTAAAGAAGCAGGTCTGACAAACTTCAATATGGATTTGATGTTTGGCTTACCAGGTCAAACATTAATGCAGTTGGAATCTACCGTAGACAAGATGATTGAACTTGAACCAACTCATATTTCAGCTTACAGTTTAAAATATGAAGAAGGTACAGAGTTTTATAAGAAACTTGAAAGCGGAGAACTTGAAGTCTTTGAAGATGAGCTAGATAGAGATATGTATCATTTGATAATAAAGAAGCTGGAAACAGCAGGGTATCTTCAATATGAAATATCTAACTTTGCCAAAGTGGGTTATGAATGTCAACACAATCTTGTTTATTGGGAAAAGAAGCCTTATCTAGGATTGGGTATTGGTGCACATAGTTATATGACTAAGAAGCGTTTTTTTAATGCTACAACTCTAAATGACTATGACCAGTTGATAAAAAAAGAAAACCACTCAGTTATTGGTTCAGATGAGATAGATCCTGAAGATGATTTATTTGAAAGTATAATACTGAGTTTAAGACTTAATAAAGGTCTTGATATAAATAAAATTAATGCATTGTATGAAATGGACTTTTTAAAATCGTATGAAAAGGAAATTGATAGATTGTTAAAAGATGGATTGATTGAATTAAATAATGAGGTGATGACTCTGACATCACTCGGTAGGGATTTATCCAATCAGGTTTTTGTGGCTTTTTTGAATTAAATTAAATGGATATTGTAATATAAATAATCTATGTTATTATGGAACA
>Ga0209379_10000178_pt1 | contig 71924 bp, 65 predicted proteins | sample tdDd001_FD_187124 | JGI IMG/M metagenome (GOLD analysis project Ga0209379, IMG submission 187124) | Marine sediment microbial communities from the Atlantic coast under amendment with organic carbon and nitrate - tdDd00.1 (SPAdes)... | ecosystem: Environmental > Aquatic > Marine > Coastal >... | reverse complement strand
CGGGACAATAGCCAAAATTAAAAGTTGGCACGCGACTTGCGAATGTATTATGGCAGGAGGAGATTCAGTGGGAAATATATTAACAAATCGTTTAAGTGAGAACCCGATTATAGCAGCAATAAAATCAGTGGATAAGTTAGATGAGGCACTTAAGTCTAACGTCGAAATTATTTTTTTACTGACAGGCGATGTTTTTAACCTGAAAGATATGGTTGAACGTATTCATAAACGAAGAAAGACAGTATTCGTACACGTTGATCTTATCGAAGGCATTGCTGCAGATCCCGTCGGTTTACGTTACATATGTGAAACCGTACAACCTGACGGAATTATTACTACAAAAGGCCATTTGATCCGAGCTGCTAAAAAATTAAAGGTTCTTACAATTCAACGTTTGTTTTTACTCGACTCTCTGAGTCTTAACACCGGTATTCAATCCATCAAGACCCATGATCCAGATGCGGTAGAGATACTACCAGGGGTTATGCCTAAGGTCACCCATGAAATTGTAATAAAAACGGATAAGCCGACTATTGCAGGGGGACTGATAAAAGATAAGGATGATGTTATCCAAAGTCTTAAGGCAGGCGCTATGGGGATATCCACGAGTGCATCTGACATATGGGAACTCTAACGGAGGTGTAGATTTTGAAGCATGTAGGGACAATTTTAGGGACGGCTATCGCAGGTATGTTCGTAATGAGCGTTTGGGGAGAATTTGCAGGCGCTTATGGAATCGGTGGCGGATGGTTTGCAGGTCTTGCAATCATCGGAACAATGTGGTTTATGAACCACTGGATCGGCTTAATCAACAATGATGGTGCTTTCGTAGATATGGCACTAGGTATTGGCGTGGCTGGTACAACAAAAGTTATGTTTCTTGACGGATTTTCAGCAGGTACTGCTGCACTTCCAACTCTGCTAATCACTCTAGCAGGTGGCGCATGTGGTGGCTTCATGGCTTATCAACTTGAGCAAATGATGGCTAAAAACGCAGCAGAAGAAGCAGAAGTAACTGCAGAAGCAAAGGGGGCATAACAAATGACTACAGCTGGTATGATTACAACATTTGCAGGCGCTTTTATATTCCCATTCCTGATCCGTCTATGTTGGGGCAAGATGTGTGACGCATGGGGCGCTATTGGTGGCTGGATGGCTGCTGGATTTATCGTAGGTACAGCATGGACTCTTAACCACGGTGTTGGCTTTATGGTTCAAACAGGCGCATGGATTGACATGGCTTGGGCTGCAGCAATTGGTCTTTTCATTGCATCAGCACTATCTGGTGACAATGTACAAAAAGGTCTTGTAAATGCATTTTTCGCAATCGTTGGTGGTACTCTAGGCGGATTCATTCTTTCTTGCCTATAAAATCAACCATTTAAAGATTAATTATAAGTAAGCGATTTATCGAAACTCATATTTTTATTGAATGACCTATTTAAAGTAAAGTAGACTCGCGGAGCTTAATCGCTCCGCTTCAATTAAGAATACTAATGGGAGGCATGCACAGTGGAAAAGAAATACATCTTGGCATTAGACCAGGGCACAACAAGTTCGAGAGCAATCATTTTTGATAAGGCTGGTAGCATCGTTAAAACAGCTCAGAAGGAATTCACTCAAATCTACCCTAAAGCTGGTTGGGTTGAGCATGATCCAATGGAAATCTGGGGCACTCAGTCTGGTGTAGCTCGAGAAGTTCTTGAAACAGCAGGTATTTCACCATCAGAAATCGCAGCTATCGGTATCACGAATCAACGTGAAACGACAGTTGTATGGGATAAAACAACTGGCAAGCCTGTTTATAACGCAATCGTTTGGCAATGCCGCCGTACAGCAAGCATTTGTGACGGTCTTAAGGCAGATGGCCATGAAGAATATATTCGTGCTAACACAGGTCTAGTAGTAGATGCATACTTCTCAGGCACAAAAGTTAAGTGGATCCTTGATAACGTTGAAGGCGCTCGTGAAAAAGCTGAAGCTGGCGATCTTCTATTCGGTACAGTGGATTCATGGTTAATCTGGAACCTGACTCGCGGTAAGAACCACGTAACAGATTACACAAATGCATCAAGAACAATGTTATACAACATTGCTGAACTTAAGTGGGATGACAAGATTCTTGAAGCTATGAATGTTCCTGCTTCAATGCTTCCAGAAGTTAAACCTTCTTCAGAAGTTTATGGTGTAACTGATCCGGGTACTTTTGGTGGTGCTGAGATTCCGATCGCTGGTATCGCTGGTGACCAGCAAGCTGCTCTATTTGGCCAAGCTTGTTACGACGAAGGTATGGTTAAGAACACTTACGGAACGGGTTGTTTCATGTTAATGAACACAGGCGAAAAAATGGTTCCATCTAAAAATGGTCTATTAACTACAATCGCTTGGGGCCTTGACGGAAAAGTTGAGTACGCGCTTGAAGGTTCAATCTTCATGGCTGGTGCATCTGTTCAGTGGCTACGTGACGAAATGAAACTAATTAATGACGCTAAAGATTCAGAATACTTCGCAACACAAGTTGATGATACAAACGGCGTTTACATGGTACCTGCATTTGCTGGTCTTGGTGCTCCTTACTGGGATATGTATGCACGTGGTACTATGGTTGGCCTAACACGTGGTGCTAACAGAAATCACATCATCCGTGCTACGCTTGAGTCTATTGCTTACCAAACACGCGACGTAATCGATGCAATGCAAGCTGATTCTGGCATCGAGCTTTCTGAGCTTAAGGTAGATGGTGGCGCTACTGCTAACAACTTCCTAATGCAGTTCCAGTCAGACATCCTTGGCGTTGACGTTGCGCGTCCAGTTGTTGCTGAAACAACAGCTCTTGGTGCAGCTTACCTAGCTGGTCTTGCAGTTAAGTTCTGGGATTCTAAAGAGCAAATCGCTAAGAACTGGGCAGTTGACCAAACGTTTAAGAATGAGATTCCTAAAGTTAAGCGCGATGAGCTATACAATGGCTGGCAACGTGCTGTAGAGCGTTCTAAAGCTTGGGAAGAAGCATAAAAAGTTGAATCAAATGCAAAAATAGTGTATACTATTTGTAACAATTTATATTGAATGGCAAGAGTATGAGAGCCACGGAAAACTCACCTGCGGGAGCAGGTGGGCTTTACCGTGGCTCTTTTTATGTTTGGCTTTGATATTTTCCCGAATCCTGCGTTGTCACCAATTTTCACTTCAATCACGTACTAAGGTACGCTCATGAACTGAAAATAGGTTCCGCCTTGTCTTCGGAAAAATCTCTTCGCCAAATGGTTAGATACAGTTAATTAAATTTTTAGAATAAACGTGTGTGAGCGGTTTTTATGTGTTAGGAGGAAATCAGTACATGTATGATATAGCAGTCATCGGAGCTGGCGTTATAGGTACGGCTGTGGCGCGTGAGCTTAGTCGTTACAATCTATCCATCGTCATGCTAGAGCGCGATAATGACGTCGCATGTGGAACGACTAAAGCAAATAGTGCAATTGTGCATGCTGGGTACGATGCATCAGCAGACTCAATGAAGGGCATCATGAATGCAAAAGGCAATGCCATGTTTGGTGATGTCTGTAAGGAGCTAGATGTACCATTTGAAAGAATTGGTTCGCTGGTTGTAGCATTCACTGAAGAAGATATGGAGACTTTAGAAGGTCTGCTTGAAAATGGACAGGCGCTTGATATTCCTGGCCTAAAAATTATTGATAGCAAAGCAGTCTATGAAAGAGAACCTAACTTAAATCCAGGTGTTAGAGGTGCACTATACGCACCGTCAGCTGGTATTACAGAACCTTGGGAAATGGCTATCGCTTATGCTGAAAATGCTGTTAACAATGGTGCAGAGTTAAAACTGAACTTTGAAGTTAAAAGCATCGACAAAATTGAAGATGCATTTGAAATAAAAAGTGACAAAGAAACAATTAAATCACGCCTTGTTATCAATTGTGCTGGTGTTTATGCAGACCAAGTTCATAACATGGTTGCTACAGAGCCAGACTTCGCAATTCATCCAAGAAGAGGTCAGTATTTCCTTCTTGATAAAACAACTGAAGGTTTCGTAAACCACGTGATCTTCCCTTGTCCATCTAAGATGGGTAAAGGCACCCTAGTTGTCCCAACAGTGGATGGCAACATATTAGTTGGACCTGATTCTCAAGATTTAGGTTTAGATGAAAAAGAAGCGATTGAAACAACTGGTGATAGACTGGCTTATGTAAAAGAAATGGTCTCTCAGTTAACAACAAAAGTTCCTTTTAGAGAGCAAATTACAGAGTTCTCTGGTTTAAGAGCAGAGCCAGATGGTGGAGATTTTATCATTGATTGGTCTAAATCAGTTGAAGGGTTTTATAATGTAGCAGGTATTAAGTCACCAGGTCTTTCATCCGCACCTGCAATAGCAGAACGTGTTATGGAAGCTGTAGTTGAACTTCTAAAGCCAGAAGCAAAGGCTGATTTTGATCCAGTTAGAAGACCTAGAATTAAAATTGAGCACCTATCTGACGATGAACTACAAACACTCATTGAAAAAGATCCAAGATACGGTAGAATCATCTGTCGTTGTGAAATGATATCAGAAGGTGAAATTGTAGATGCAATCAATAGACCGGCTGGTGGCACAACCCTAAATGGTATTAAAAGACGTGTACGTCCAGGTGCGGGTCGCTGTCAAGGTGGATTCTGTGGCCCTAGAGTTTTAGAAATTCTAGCACGAGAATTAGAAATGAATCCAATTGATGTAAAACATGAAGGTGAAGATGCTTATATTCTCATTGGTGAGACGAAGGCCTAAGGAGGGGAAGTCATGAAACAAGTAGATATTGTTGTTATTGGTGCAAGACCTGCAGGTCTTGCAGCAGCCATTGAAGCACGAAAAAACGGCGTGAAAGATATATTGGTTATTGAAAGAGATAGAGAACTTGGTGGTATCTTAATGCAGTGTATCCACAACGGTTTTGGATTACATGTATTTAAAGAAGAACTAACAGGTCCTGAGTATGCTGAAAGATTCATCGACGAGTTAAGCGATATGGGGATAGAGTATAAACTCGATACGATGGTTACAGATATTACACCTGAAAAAGTTGTAAAAGCAATGAACACAGAAGACGGTCTGATGAACATTCAGGCAAAAGCTGTCATTCTAACAATGGGATGTAGAGAACGTACTAGAGGTGCAATCGCAATTCCAGGTACACGTCCAGCGGGTGTTATGAGCGCAGGTACAGCTCAAAGATACATCAATATGGAAGGTTACATGGTAGGTAAACGCGTTGTTATTCTAGGATCTGGTGATATCGGTCTTATTATGGCTAGACGTATGACGCTTGAAGGCGCTAAGGTATTGGCAGTAGCTGAACTTATGCCATTCTCAGGTGGTCTTACAAGAAATATTGTCCAGTGTCTAGATGACTTCGATATTCCGCTATTACTTTCTCACACGGTTCAAGAGATTAGAGGTAAGGACAGACTTGAGGGTGTTACCATCAGTCAAGTGGATGAAAACTACAAGCCGATTCCTGGTACTGAGCAGACGTATGAGTGTGACACACTACTACTCTCTGTTGGACTTATTCCAGAAAATGAGTTAAGTGCAAGTGCGGGCATCGAAATTGATCCGACAACAAGTGGTCCAATTGTAAATGAAGCAATGGAAACATCTGTACCAGGCATCTTTGCAAGTGGGAATGTTGTACATGTACACGACCTTGTTGATTTTGTAACTGCAGAAAGCAGACGAGCTGGCGAAAATGCTGCTAAATATGTACTGGGTCAATTGAAAGAAGATGGACCTGTACAATCTACAGAAGCTGGTGCGGGAGTGAATTACATTGTTCCTCACGTAATCAGAACTTCAAATATTGAAAAAGACGTAACCCTGTTTATGCGTGTTGGAAACGTATTCCATAATGCAGAACTGGTTGTAAAAGCAGATGACAAAATAATTATGACGAAGAAGAGAAGACATATGGCACCAGGTGAAATGGAAAGCCTAAAGTTGCCTGTTAATAAGCTTCCGCAAACAGACGCAGTCATTACAGTAGAAGTTGCTGAGGAGGTTGTACAAGATGAAAAAGCATCATGAATTGGTGTGCATAGTCTGTCCAATGGGATGTAGACTTACCCTAGAAAAAGACGATAATGCACCTAAAGGTTATATCATTGAAGGCAATGTGTGTAAACGCGGTGAAGACTACGCGATTAAGGAAATGACCAATCCAACACGTATGCTGCCAACAACTGTAAAAATCAAAGATGGCTTCATCAGCAGGTTACCAGTTAGAACGACTGAAGCAATTCCAAAAGAGTTAATTTTCAAGGCTATGGAAGAAATCAACGCAGTCGAAGTAAAAGCTCCGGTTAAATGTGGCGACGTGGTTATCGCTAACATTTTAGACACTGGTGCTGACATTATCGCAACAAGGAGTATGAAACAACGATAAGTATAGGTCTGGGGGGGTTAGGTTGAGATTAAGTAGTATACCCATCCATCGTATCAGGGAGAGGGGCATAAGGGCGCCTGAAGATTATGATATCTTCTTTGGCTCATGGACTCAAGGTGTCTGTATTATCGATCACGCTGGTGTTGTACAGTACGTTAACCCTGCGTATGGTCAGATTTTCAGACAGAACAGAGCGTCAATGATACATGCTAATGTATATAAACATCTTAATGATGAGTTGGCAATGGACGCTTTAAAATCCAAAAGACATGTTAAAGGGTACTTACAAACCCATATTGGTGATAGAAAAGTTTACGCAGAAGCAAGCCCAATGTTAGATGACGGTGAGTTCTGTGGAATAATGGTTAAGTATGAAGAGCAGACTCAAGAGGACCATCAAGTGGTTGATATCACTGGTTTATTTGAGGTGGAAAAAAAGCCTGTGCCCGTGAATCCGTTCCCTGAAATAGTGACTCAGGATGAACGCTTCATTAGAGTGCTTAAACAGGCTAAACGAGCAGCACAAAGCACTGCGACGATTATGGTACAAGGTGAGAGTGGTACAGGTAAGGAACTTGTTGCACGCGCGATTCACAAGTATAGTAAAAGAAGTACCGGTCCATTTGTCGCTGTAAACTGCGGTGCTATACCTGCTAACCTTATTGAGTCTGAACTCTTCGGCTTTGAAGCCGGAGCCTTTACAGGGGCCACGCGACAGAAAAAAGGTAAATTTGAGTTGGCTGATGGTGGAACACTATTTTTAGATGAAATTGGTGATCTTCCATTGGAACTACAGGTAAAACTACTAAGAGCACTTCAAGAACGAGAAATTGAACGTGTTGGTGGTACAGCCTCAATACCTGTGGATGTTCGAATAGTAACAGCAACCCATTGTCACCTTAAAGAGATGGTAGATGAAGGCGAGTTCCGAGAGGACTTGTTCTACCGTTTAAATGTTGTGCCTGTTGAGCTGCCTGCACTCCGTGAACGAACAGAAGATTTTGCCCTCTTAGTTGAACACTTTGCAGCAAAAGGTGCAGCCGATATGGGCATAGAGCAGCCTGTAATGACACCTGAAGCACTAACATGTCTCCAGTCCTACGACTGGCCTGGTAACATCCGTGAGCTGGAAAATGTCATGGAACGTATACTCATTTTTATTGATGACGTATACATTGACGTTCATGATCTGCCTAGAAACATATCCAAACACTACAACATGAAAAAAATATCTCAACCAACCACTGGACTAGTTAACTTGTCAGCACTCAATGATGTTGCAAGCTTTGATAGTTATGAAAGAGAAATCATCGAATTAGCCTTGAAGAAACATGGCAGTTTCAATGCAGCAGGAAAAGCATTGGGGCTGACTCATAAAACAGTTGCAGCTAAAGCTAGGAAGTATGGCTTGCGCGATTAATATACCCCCAGCTTGGAGACATCTAAGCACATAAAAGACGGCCCTCAACTTGCGACATGCAGTTGGGGGTTGATTCTTTTGTAAAGAAAGCTCAATACTCAAAAATAACCAGTCGATTGACTGGTTATCATTGATTTTGAAAATACTCTAGAGGTGGAATGAGTATGGTTTTTTTATATGGAATATAAGTTGAGTTTAAGTTGTTAACTTGTGCCAAATACTGGGTGTGTTTATCTGAGCCATAGTATAGTTCTGAAATGGACTCTAAGGACCGCCCGGCTTCGTAAGGGCTAGAGAATACTGGGAGATAGATTGTCTTGTCTTTAATCCAGTTTATCTCTGGCAAATTATTGAGTTCAGAGATGATAAGACTATAATTTTCATTTTCATATAGTTTTTGTGCCAATCCAGCTGATTTATCAGAAAGTGAGTTGATACTGTTTACTAGCTCTTCATCCAAAACGACGGGATGGTAAGCTACTAAATTAGGGTGTTGTCCGCTATTAATAAGTCTAGATAGGTTCTGTGACACCTGTTGAATATCTGTTGAAGTTGAGTTTTCTGTGCCAATAGACGACTCAATCTCAGGAGAACCTGATATGCCTGGTATAAGGTTTAGGGTGTCGTTTTCACTTGTGTCAAGTAAGGTGACAAAAGCAGTGGTTGCAGGTGTATCAAATGCTTGTACAGGTGTATTGTCAACAACTAGTTGCTGTCTATATATACTTGGAGCTACAAGGGTCGCTAACATAATTGAAAAACTAAACAAACCCTTAAGTGTTCTAAATAGTGTATAGCGTACAGTTTGCCTAAACTCCCGGACTTCATCAAAGGTGAGTAAAATCCAAGCGTACCCTTGAGTCTCCTGATTTATACTTTGCTTCATTAAACGGAGCATTTGGGGCCTTTCTATGGCATGTTCAAATAGGTTTACATTCACCCGAAATTTGTTAATTTGAATACTGTCTTCTGAAATAACACTTATCATGTCTCCCTTAAGAAGGCGGTGAGTTAGATTGAAAAGGACAGCGATTTGACTGCTTTCAAAGTCAACTTCACCAATCGGTGGAACGATTTTTTCAAATAGTAAATACTCTGTTTTGCCTTCGCGTCCAGTTTTCAAACTAAAGTGTTTTTCATTTGTAAGCCTTGAGCCTTTAAAACTTGCTAAGTCACCTTCTCGATAAATATAAACTAAGTTTTTCCCAAAATTCAATAGAATCAAATGATCGCCATAAACAAATGTAATGGTCAGATTTAGTTTAACGGGTTGTTTTTCTAAATGGTTCCTGTTCCAGTCTTGTACAGTTTTATTCAATTCTATAATCATGAATTTTAGAAGACGCACTGTTTTTTCTCGATCTTGTTCTAAGTTAATGTCTTTTAATTTATCATGAAAGGAATGAACGGACTGTACAACTTCTTCTGGTAGTTGAACGGCTTGATGTGGATTAATCATAAAAGCCAGTTGTGTATACTTTTTAGCATATCGTTCGTGTCGCTTTGTTCGATTATCTAGTTTTATCCTACCTTCGTGAAGGTAACTTATGAAAAGACATTCATCTGTACAGTCTTTACTTTTGTTAGAAAGAATGTCAAGATGCATTGTTGTTATTCTTTTCATCTTGCCACCCCCTTATCTTACTTCTACGCCTTCTTCTACGGTTTCTTCTAGGGTTCCCTTTACGTTCCATTCGTGCATTAAGTCTTTTGGATAACCAAGTAAAAAAATATTCTTTTTTCTCATTAAATAGAGGTTGTTTACCAAATGTTACATAGTCAACACGTCTTAAAAACTGCATGGCAATGAGGACGGAGAATATAAAGGTTGTAATTGAACTTAACATAAATCCGTACCCGTAATATTCAAGTCCTGAAGGGATGAAGAATAGGGTAAATAGTAGATTGGTAAAAAAGAAACATAAGGCTATAAGCACTGCACGTACTCTGGCTTCAAAGTAGAGCATTACTAACATAATGACAAATACAAAAATATTAAACAGTGCACCAATGGCACAAACCTGAAAAATGCTTCTAACTATGATAGGCCCGCCCATTATAAAGAATATTTGGGGCGCCGTTAAAATCAAAGTTAAAGAAAGTAAAGCCTGGATTTCAAAGGTATAAGCAATTTGACGATATAATGATCGTCTCATTTCTTTATTAGCAATTAAAATTTGTCTATAGGTACCTTTGCCATTCACCAGGCCATAATACTTTTTATAGGTATCATAAAACTCAATTTCAATTGATACAATAAAAAGAACCATGGTAGGGATGATTGTTAAATAAGCTAAAAATATAGCGTTGTCATACAAAGGAGCATAGAGGTAGGTGTTATAAATACTAACACCAACAAAACTAAACCACATGAGAATGTCGTCGATCCATAGACCCATGGTATAAAAGAGTCCAACCATAAATAAAGATGGAAATTTATCTAACACATGCAAAAAATCATACTGGAGGTTGTTTCCATACTTAAAGTTTCCAAAGAAAGTATAAGCCAATATTATCAAGGTTAAAGTCATGCCTATTAAGTAGGAAAAGAGAAGATTACTGCCTGCTTGAAACTCTGGAAATGGTAATGGATAGTTGGCGAAAAGTATACCAAGTCCAAGGGTGACAACCCCACCGAGTATATATGCTTTGGCAATGAGTCCATAGTCTTTTACTGCACTTAAATAGACCATAATAATCCATATCATTGAGAGTAAAACAAACAATGTAACAGACATTATTTTATAAGGAACTGGGAGTTCTTTGTTGTAGTAGAAAAGTATTGCAGCAGTTAGATTCAGTAATCCTACTATTTTTGTAAGTCCAATCGATGAAGGTTTGATGTACTCATATGTTTTTAAGTAGAGTTTGTCTGAAATATACCGTGTAATGATTAACTGCCAAGGAGCAGTTAAAATTTGAGAAAAAACAAACGAGTATACAATGGTACCCATAAATAAATCTCTTTGAATATTGGTTTCAATGATCCACTGTGACAGAATTACAAGACTATTTACAGTTAAAACTGCAGCAATCCAAGGCCCTGCAGCAACAAGAGCAGAGTACAAATATGCTTTAGTTCGTTGAGTAAAAGATTCTTCTTGGAAAAGCTTTTTAAGAGTGAATCCAATTCCAGCCATAACATCACCTGTATTTCTCGTATATGTCCTTATATGCTTTAGTTAAGATTTCATTACTATATAGGGCTTCAACCCGGTTTCTTCCATTACGTGCAAAATGTTCACGCAACATAGGTTTATTAAGTAGATCAACTATGCCTTCAGCTAACTTTTTTGGTGACACAGGTGGAACAATCAAACCTGCTTGGCCATAGGTATCATTTGTTCCTTCAAGGAGTTCGCGACAACTGCCCACATTCGTTGCAACAAAAGGAATACCGCTGGCAAGACCTTCTAAAATAACAAGGGGCATACCTTCAGAAATAGATGAGAGTGTAAGGACATCTATGTCAGGCAACTTGTCATGGATATTGATTCGACCTGTAAAAATGACTTGGTCGTCTAAGTCCAAAATGGAAACCAAGTTTTGACACTGTTCAAAGTAGTCTTCGTCTTCGTCTGTAGGACCTATCAAGTAGAGTTTAGACTCAGGAATTTCATTGTGCACCAGTTTAAAGGAACGAATGAGAGTCAGGACATCTTTAATGGGAACCACACGAAGGATTGAACCTACGTTCATGCGACCAGGGACCACCTTTTGGATTTTATAATTGGTGGGTTCTATGCCATTTGGAATAATTGAACATCTAGAAGGAGGCGCACCCAGTTCAAGTTGAATTTCATGGTTTCTATGAAACAATGTAACAATGTCATCCGCTGTTCTATACACTCCAGTTGAAATAAAATAGAAGAATTCTGTCCAGAGTTTCTTATAGCTTGTCATAAGCCATCTGGATTTCAGAATATCTTCTTCTCTTTCCCGGGCATAAATTCCATGTTCAGTTAAGATCAGTGGTTTGTTATATTTTGCCTTAGCCATAACCCCAATCAGTCCTGCATATCCAGTTGAAACACAATGGTATATATCTGCTTCAGGAATTGGATACTGCATTAGATGAACGACTGGAAGTAACATAGATCGTATAGTCCAGAAAAATGCGTTAAACTCATGTGTGTTGTATTCTTCAAGATATTTTCTACGGACCAATTCCCAAAAAAGTTTGGACTGTAAAAAGTTTAGGGTATCACCAACTCTTTTTTTATCAGAAACAGCATCTGTGAATTCGGACCAATCTATTTCGTCATTAAAAAATATAAAATCATTAATTGAAGCTTTTTTCTTTTTAGATAACCTAGGTTCCATAATGATCCGTCTATGTTTAAGCTTTAAATATGTGTTCATGTAGTTGGTCGTGACCTTCTTAACCATAGGGGGTGGATCATACTTATACTTATGATAATTTTCTGGATCGGGCATTAAAGATAGAATCTCAAAATCATGTTCAGGCATTTCTTTAACAAGACGGTGTATCCATGTTGAAACACCACCAGAAATATAGGGGTAAGAACCTTCTGCTATGATACATATCCTCATGAAACCCCTCCTTTACGTGTCCAAAAATTAATGTAGTTCTCAAGTTTCTCAGGAACTTGTGTATAAAGTTGTTGAACACTCTTCGAATAAGCAGAGAGTTTTGCCAACTTGTTTTTTCTATATAAGTAGTTCATGATCACTAAATGACCATCTGGGTCTTTTGGATAGAGTCGCATATATTGTTTGAGTGCCTTTAATAGTTCAACGTCATTTTCTAACTTAGAGAGGGAAAGAAGTATCTTAGTGTAGGTTTCCCTTGAATCTGGTTCAACTTCAAGGTGTTTATTAAGTAGTTTTAAGTAGTCAATTCTAATAATACGTTCAACCGCAGGGTCCATTAATTTCGAGTCCAAGTATTTTTCTGTAGCATTAATATAGAGTACTAAATTTTGAGGCGTTTGATTGGCTAGATAAGTTGAACGTGTCTGACTAATTTTCTCCTCAAACTCATTTTCAAAGGCATTGAGTGCAGTTGCAGCGTAGTGCGTCACTTCAAAATCTTCATCATCCAAACTTTCTTTAAGCAAATATGAATAGTCTGAGTCTTGGCCACTTAACATGGACGAAATCATGTCTTTTTTAGTGTCATGGTGCGAATACAAGAACTGGTCCTGTATACTCATGGTTTTTACGTCGGATGTAAATGACGATTGGGATTCCAAATCAAGTAACTTTTCATAAAATATATACTTTTCATATTCGAACAGTAGGGTCTGGTTATACTCAAAGTAAATGACTGAAAACTGAGTGAATCCAAATCCTATGGGTCCAAATCCAGGGAGGATAATAAAAAGAAAGTATGGATATATCCTGTAGCGATTAGGAACAAATCGAATAAGAATTATAGAAATAATCCCAAAAATGAAATGATATAACCAATAGGTAGATGACCAACTTGGGGCTTCGAAGTACTGGACGAATAGGACCAAGTCAATAATTCCAAGGATGGCAAGAACGCTCGATATGATATATTTCATGGAATCACCACCCTTAAGATTGTACGAGTGTAACCTTATAATCTAAATTCTTTAATACACGTTCATTAATCATCGCAAATGCAGATGGAGGTGTAGCGGGAAGTAGAATGTGAATCATGTTGGTTTCAATTTCATAGCTAAACACATCTACAGAGCGAAGGAAATTAGCCAAAGAACTATGGATTTCCTCAAACTCAGTGTTGCTTAAACTATATTTTAAATGGAGAAATTCCAAATGGAATTCTTCTTGACGTCTTTGTTCCTGCTCTAAGCGGGTCACAAACTCTGTGTATTTAAGGAAGTTTGTTTCACCAAGATATTTGTCTTCTCTAAGTTGCTGCTCAACATAAATGGCTTGTCCAATAGATTTTGAAACCCACTCAACAATAACTTTAAATAAGTTAAATGCGTACTCAGACAAAACATCAAAATCCATGTCTTCTATACTAATGATAGCGATAACATCGTGTTCATGTTCTATAGGTGCAACCATAAGTGGGAAAGTTTGTTCACTAGTGTCATTCCATTTGAGTGTTTCTTTGTCTTTTACGACTCGTTTAAATCCATCTGAATGTAAAATGTCTATGGTTCTAATATCACCACCAACCAATTCTCCCATTCTTAACTTAAGGCGGAGGAGGTCGGGATTTTTCTTATCGACTGTAAAAATTGAAACAGTGGTTGCGTTAATGAATTTCTTGAGAATTCCCATGGTGTCTGTATATACTGACTCAGGGTCTAATGAATCCAAGTTTGAAGCGATTTCATAAAGGGACAAAATACTGTGTTCAGCACCAATGATTTGCTTTTTTAAGTCATTATTTACAGCCAAGGATTCCTCGTATTTTCTTCCTAAACGTTCGAGACCGGTTTCTAGAAGAATAATACGATTGTTAAGGCGCTGTGTTACAACATCGTAGTTATCTTTGAAAATACCTAATATGATAGCACCCCAATAGACTGCAAGAATGTATTTGTAATACTGGATTTCTCCTAAAATAGTAATGGCACTGTCAATTTGATCTTGGTAAACCAATACATAGTAAACACTGCATATACTTGCTCCGGCTATCCCCATGTAGTTTCCGTATCTCAGACCAATGATTGCTGAAATAATAATGAATGGATGGGGGCTGGCTTTTAAAAACTGTGCTGGAGATACAGCTACCGTATAAAAAAAGGCCAAAACAATTAAGCAAAAAACATTTACTTCTAGGAGGCCATATAAGAATTTTTTTCGTGACATGGAAGCCTCCTATTCACTAAGTCCGCCATTATATGTGATGAGTGTTGCATCTTTTACACCGTATACTTGAGCGAGTTTATCTATAAACTTTGTGTCAGCGCCAATCAGGGTTATTTCAAGGGTTAACTCAACCATACCTGAGGCGGCTGTTTTAGACTTAATTCGGTAATCTAGAGAACTAATAATTTTGAAAACCTCTTCACGAGCATCTTCAGAGTAATGAATGATTAACATAAACACGTCATTAGAGTTTCTGTAACGGGATAAGAGGATTATAACTAGGCCTATAAAAAGGGACCCAACGATGGAAATCATAAATAAACTAGCACCACATGAAATCCCAACTGCAATTGCCCAAAACATAAATACAATGTCCATTGGATCTTTAACGGCTGTACGGAATCTAACTATAGATAGTGCACCAACCATACCAAGAGATAAAACCAGGTTTGAACTGATGGTCATGATCACAAGGGCTGTAATTTGAGTCATCATCACTAAGGCAACATTGTAATTGTGTGAATACAGTGGCCCGTTATACGTTTTCCTATAAATATAAAATATAAACATACTGATTGCGAAGGCAAACAGGAGGCCTACAAGAATGTCAACTACGGATATCGCACCAAAGAAGTCAGACTTGCTTAAGCTGTTTCTGAGTAAATCTGTAAAGGTGAATTGGTTAAGCAAGGTTGGTCTCATGTCTTACCTCCTTTCAAAATCGAGTGAATTTAAAGTGTCTATCTAACACTTGCCTTGAGAGTCCATACTTGGAAAAAGCAGTTTGCGTTGTATCTATGAGCTGGATCATTTCACGTACGTAGTTTGGTAAAAAGCGTTTATACTTTACCTCAAATACATAGAGGGGTTCATGCATAATGGGTGTAGTTACCAACGCTTCTGAGAAGGCGTCTTCACTTGGGAGGGCAGTCATTATTCTGCTGTCAAAACAGATACGGATGCCTTCATAGTTGAGTAAAAATGCTTCTCTGTTATATTGCACGATTACCTTTGGTGCCAATCTTTTCATCTTACAATCAAGAACAAACTCTTGATAAAGCGGGTCTTTATACTTGCTAATGTCTAAATAAAGGGGTTCTTTTATAGCTGTTTGAACTATTTCTTTGTCAATGATCATGTCTGTTTTATAAGTGACACCACCCACTTTTTCCTTTTTTTCGAGCTTTATGAACTTGTCGGAGTAGTCGTAGTAACGCATTCTAAACTTTTTTCTTTCAAAGACCCCATCAATTTTTTCATAAAAGGCTGAATCGAAAGGGTCATCAAAATAGACACTTCTGATATTGTAACTTTCACCCGACATATTATTGGGGTCCAGTTTTAAAATTTTAGGGAGCATTTGTCTGAGCAAATGATAGTCGCTTTTCCCTATAAGATATTTCATTTCAAATCGACCTACACGTTCCCCCATAGGCTCACCGCCATTCTTCTAATACAAATCGACCCACACCGTAGTGTTCTCGGCCGTTTTCGTCTATATATTCATCCATTGCAATTTGTGTATGCCCTTTGGCGTCAATTACAGTAACACGCCAGTAGTAAATGCCTGGGTCAAGACCTCTAACAGAAACTTCGTTGAAGTTGAGTATGTCTTCGTACAAAACGGTGTCAAAAGTGGGAGTAGTACTGAGTTCGAAGTGGTATTTCATTAAATCCCCTTGGAAATCATAAGACCGGTCCCAGTTGAATAAACTGTATTCACCTAGTGGTGCTGCATCTCCTAAGAAGATCGGCATTGGACGTTCTAATGTGTCATAGTAGCGTTTTAGATTTACATCTAAGATGTTCTTTAATCGTTCAATTTCTTGTTCGCGTTGTTCAAGTGTTGCACCTAAATTATCAAAGTCGGGATCTCTTGAGATGTAAGGTAATACAGCTTCATTGTATGAGTCGATCATGTCTGGAATACCCATTTCTGAGATTTCATAATAGAGGGTATCTACTTTTTTATTTAGGAGTTCAATGTTTTCAACATTTCTGAAAAATCTGCTGTGTAAATTTACACTCCAGTAGTTGGCTAGACCAAGACGCCACTGGGGAACACTGCTAGACTCATATTTTTTGATTTGGTTATAATAATCAAATGCTCCGTCATAATCCCAAGGTAAAAAGTAAAAGGTTTGACGGTCTTCTGGTCTGTATAACATGAAGTTTTGAGTATTTGTATCTCGGTTATCAAGAAGAATATTAATAGCAATCCATGTCAGGTAATTATCCAGTTCAAAGTTTTCTCGAATGACTGTGTTGATATTGAGTAAGAAGTTGTTAACGTCACCAACCATATCTAAGAGTTCAACATGGTCACCGCCATTTTGTATGCTTAAAATACGTTCAAACTTCTTTTCATCATAGTCGTTGTCCGATAATAGTCTTAAGTTCTTATCATCTTGGAAGAAAAAATTCTCGGCTTTGTATACTTGCCCTTCTTCGTCAAGGCCATGTCCTTCTAAATAGTCGTCATCAATGGGTTCTACATGTGTATATAAACCGTAATCTACAAAATCTGCTTCAAGTACACCTTCGCTTAAGTCTTTTACAAATACATGTACAAACTTGGTTCTTAAACTAGGTAAATGGTCAATTTCCTTAATGATGTCAAAAGCAAGTTTGTTTCTAAATCGGGTAATATCGTAAGGGTGTTTATTTAAGTTGATTTTGTCAAAACCGAGCCATGTACCAAGTCTGTTATTTAAGTTAACACGGTATGACTTTTGAGCTGCAGTCCTGGTAGACCGACCCCGTATTTTTATAGTCGCATTGGCATCTGTTAAGCCATACCCATAATCTCCAACCCTTGGTCCTTCTAAGTCACCTTCCTGGAAGAGGACAGGAAGTTCAGGATCGTCTAAATCTAAATAATCTTCATCTGCATTTATGTCACCAAAATCGAAACGCTGAAGGGACCCCGGAGGTGTTGGGAATACAGTAAGGTAAACCACATGTACATAAAAGGGGTCGTCGTTTTCATAAATTGTGAGATCTTCTCGAATTTTTGCTGCTGTCTGTGCAGGTTCTCCAACACCGGGAAGTGTGCCATTGCCACAACCTGTTATGAAAACCATACATCCTATTAATAGCAAGCTCATAAGCTTTTTCATCAAACCACCAAGCCTTCGTTTCACTGATTTCCATTTATTACTCATGAATACCCAAATTGCCAAGATATATCTCAATATTGTACAAATTTCCACCAAAACAATCGACTTTAATCGACAAAATTCAACAAAAATAGTCTACTTTTTCTCTATTCTGAAAAATGCTATAATTTACAACGACGTATTCATATAGAGATATCATATAAATGAAGATGAGCGAGGGATATTTATGGCGAAACTTAGAGAAAGAAAAGACATTCCTAACGAATATAAATGGGATGTAGGCTCGATGTATGAAAGCGATGCAAAATGGGAGCAAGATCTAGAAAGAGCACAAGATTTAATGACAATTGTTGGCGCTTTGAAAGGCACAGTGTTAGATGATGCTGAAAACCTTTTACTTGTGTTAGAAACAGATCAAAAATTAGACCGTTTATTAACGAACATCTATACATATGCCAAGATGAAGCAAGATGAGAATACAAAAGATGGTCACTATCAAGGCATGACATCTAAAGCAGAATCCCTTAGTATTCAGGCTGCAAGTGTAAGTTCTTATATTGTTCCAGAGATTCTGTCAGCAGATGAAAATGTGATTTGGAGTATGATTGAAGAACTAGATGAATTAAAACTATATAAACAACACTTAGATGACATTATGCGTAACAAACCCCATGTATTATCAGCGTCTGAGGAAGCTTTATTGGCTCAGGCAGGTGAACTGGCTTCGGCACCTTCCAATATATTTGGTATGTTGAACTCTGCCGATTTAAAGTTCCCGACTATTAAAGATTCTGATGGCAATGATTTAACCTTATCTCATGGCAATTTCGTTCCTACTTTAGAATCTAGAGACCGCCGACTTCGTAAAGACGCTTTTGAGTCTTACTACAGTGTTTACGAGGGGCACAAAAATGCTCTAGCTATGATGGTTCAATCGGAAGTTAAAAAGAATATTTTTTATTCAAGAGCACGTAACCATGAATCTGCACGTCATGCATCACTACATAAAAACAATGTGGATGTAGCGGTGTATGACAGTTTAGTAGATGCGGTAAATGAGTATCTTCCAGCTATGCATAAGTATATGGAGTTACGTAAGAAGTGTTTAGGTGTAGATGAACTTCATATGTATGATGTTTATACACCAATTGTAAAAAATGTTGATATGAAAGTACCATATGAAGAAGCAACACAAACGGTTCTAAAGGCCTTTAAACCTCTAGGTGAAGACTACTGTTCGGTTGTTGAAAAATCATTTAAAGACGGCTGGATCGATGTGTATGAAAACCTGGGTAAAAGAAGTGGCGCTTACTCTTGGGGAACGTATGATTCAAAGCCTTTCATTCTGTTAAATTACCATGATACTTTAGATAACATGTTTACTTTGGCACATGAAATGGGCCATTCGATGCATAGTTATTTAACAAGAGAAAATCAGCCATACTTGTATGGTCATTATAGTATTTTCTTAGCAGAAGTAGCATCCACAACTAATGAAGCTTTACTTACAAACCACATGCTTGAAACATTAGAAGATGGACCTGAAAAACTCTTCTTACTGAATCATTATCTAGAATCCTTTAGAGGCACAGTCTTTAGGCAAACAATGTTTGCTGAGTTTGAAAGAGATATTCATGCAATTGTAGAAGCTGGAGATGCGTTGACGCACGATGTATTATCGACTAATTACAGAGCCCTAAATGAAAAGTACTATGGTCCAGCCATGGTAGTGGACAAGGAAATTGACTTAGAGTGGGCACGAATTCCACACTTCTATTACAATTTCTATGTTTTCCAATATGCCACTGGTTTCTCCGCAGCTGTTTCTCTTTCTGAGCAAATTTTAAATGAGGGCCAACCGGCAGTTGACAGGTACTTGGCATTCCTTGGTGCTGGTCGATCAGAGTACCCACTTAATATTATGGAAAAAGCGGGAGCAGATATGCGTTCAGGACAACCAGTGAGGGACGCACTTAAAAAGTTTGCTGAACTTGTTGATGAAATGGAAGTGCTTTTAGACAAACAGGAGGGATAAAATGGCTATTGTTCAATTAACGATTGTTCCGATTGGGTCTGAGTCACCCAGTGTCAGTAAGTATGTAGCATCGTGTCATAAGGTTTTAGACAATTATGCTGAACTTAAGTACCAGCTGACCCCGATGAGCACGTGTATTGAAGGGGATTTAGACATTATATTGAAAGCTGTAAGAGAAATGCATGAAGTCCCATTTTCAGAAGGTGCTCAGCGTGTATCGACATCTATTAAAATTGATGACCGCAGGGATAAAATTGGGACAATGGAACAAAAGCTAAAGGCTGTTGAAGAAAAGCTATAAGCTAAGTTCATTGAGTTTCATTCAGGTAGTTCCGATTGAATGAATCTAACAAATGGTTCAAATTCATAAAGACAGAGTGAATACACTAATTAAATCAAAGGGCAATAGGCTACCTTGTAAGTTAAACATAGGACGATTTCATCCGTTCTTAACTGTTTTGACTGCAAATGGTCTACTGTCCTTTTGTGTTGAGAAAATAGGTATTTAGTCTAGGAAAAATAAGGCGTTAAGATTGATACTATCCTGTATGGGTATAAAATTCACGAATCTATATTGGAGGTACTTTATGAACTGGATATCGCTTAAACTCAGAAAACTATCAACACGTCTTTATATTGTTTTTTTATTGATGTTTGTGACCTTGGCATCTGTAGTTGTAACAAGTTACATAGCAGTCGATACACAGAGCCAACACCTTGTATTAACAGAAATGTTAGGTAGCCAAGAAATTTTAACAGAGAGGGTTACTTTCACACTTTCTAACATTGGAGAGTTAGGCTTGGTACAACCAGAGACCTTTGATGAAAATGTAAACACCAATTTGGAAAGCATAAAGGGTTATTATGATACTGTTCAGCGGATGTTAAACGGTTTTGATACTTATGCCTTTGAATACACAGAAGGCAATATTGTTGAGCTAAAATTCAGAAAAGATTTTAGGGAAAGTTTCGATGTTGCAGTGGACCGAAACTTAGAGCTCTGGACTGATGTGGGGTATTATATAGAATTTTTGACGGATAAAAACAATCTTAATAACCCAGGAGAATATAAGGTCAAACTCGACGCATTTAAAGCATTAAATGTAGATGTGTTAGAAAATGCTGAATATGTTGCTAAAATATGTAGAGATGAAGCGGAACGTAAGATGCAACTCAGTAAAGCCTTTCAGTATGGGTCAATAGCATTTGCGATGTTAGTATTAGTGGTATTGATTTATCTGATAACAGACAATTTTTACAATCCAATTGTTGAGATTCGTGGAATTTTTAAACGTATGAGTAAAGGAGACATAACCAAACGTTTTAATAGGGAAAGAAACGATGAGTTTAAAGAGTTATATGACAATTTCAATTTCTTTTTAAATAACTTGGAAACTATCTTTAAACTTGAGGATAAAATTATCTTAGAAAATGAACTGGATACGATATTGTGTTACATGCAAGCTTCTTTTGGAGAATTTATTCCATTTAAAAGTCTGGTTATTGAATATGAAAATATGCAAGGGGTTCACATTGAAAAAGTGGTAGAATCCAACGATCATATAACACAAGAAGAACATAGGGAACACACTCTAAAAAAGTATGACGATGTTGTTTGTATTGAAAATCGGATTGCGCTTCCAATCAAGGTTGAAAAGAATAACTTTGGAACCCTTTACTTTGTATTTGATGTCAGTTCAGATATTGAAGAAAGCCATGTAAGTTTTATTAGACTCTTAAGAGAAAAAGTTGCTTTTGCATTCTATAAAGGTTTCTTTTTTAAAAACTTAGTTGCTATTGTAACCAACGGTTTATCCGACATGACTGAGGCGCGTGATCCTGAGACGGGCAACCATCTAAAGAGGATGTCTCTATACTCACAACATATCGCTCAGGCTTTATATGACCAAGGAAAGTTTAGGGATGAAATTGACAAAATGTTTGTTGAGAACATTTTAATATGTGCACCTATGCATGACATTGGGAAAGCATCTATCCCAGATTATATATTATTAAAACCTGGCAAGTTAACAGATGAAGAATATGAAATTATGAAAACCCATGCACAGAAGGGGTATGATGTTTTAAGTCACATAGATGATAACTTCAGGAAATTTAATGTAGATTACTTTGATATGGCTGCTCAAATTGCCTTAGGACACCAAGAAAAGTTTGACGGATCAGGATACCCTAGAGGTGTTGCTGGACAAAACATAAGTTTGGCTGCAAGAATTTGTGCCTTGGCTGACGTATTTGATGCATTAACATCAAAAAGACCTTATAAAGAAGCCTTTAGTCTTGAAAAAAGTTATGGGATTATTAAAGAGTCCTCTGGCCAACATTTTGATCCTACGATAGTGGCAGCATTTTTTGAAGCTCAGAATAAAATTGAAATGGTTTATGAAGTTTACAAAGAGATTTAAGGATGAGTATGTAAATTTAAGTTCTAAAGCGGCGCTCTAAGTGGAGGGTCGCTTTTCATGTACATGTACAAGAGAACTAATGTTGAATGATTAGTTTGAACAAAGGTTCTAATTCACTAATGAAATTGTAGACATGTTATTTTAATCATCTTGTAATGACCTGTCTAGAACTTAAATGTATAATTAGATGATTGAATAGTTTAAGGTGGAGGAAAAGATATGTTAAGAAAAATCACTTTGAGTTTTTTGTGTTTATTTATATGTATGAGTGTTCAACCCATTTACGCTGAAACGTCACTAAATACCTATAATTTGTATTATGCATTTAACTCTAATGCACAATTTGAAAGTTTTATGAATAGAGGGGCCAGTGACCAAATTGAAAGTATTACATTTGGGTGGGCTTCTTTACAAGAAGACGAAAATGGACTACTAGAGTTAGAATATGACAAAGGTGATTTCAGAATTCCTAGTGGTTATGAAGGTGTCTTAGAACGTGCTAATAAAGAAGGGATTAAAACGTATTTAAACATTTACGCAAATGGTCCTTATGAAAACATGTTAGGTTCGATTGAAACCTTAGCTGATGAAATTCAGTCATTGGTTAACGGACAGACAATGGATGGATTAAGTTTTGATGGGGTTGTTATAGACTTAGAAAGTTTAAGCGCAAGTGACCAAAGAGATTTTTCAGCATTTGTATGGTTTGTGAATACGGCACTTAAAAGAGACAATAAACTTGTAAAAGTTGCACTACAACCAAGAAGGGGCACTGAGTATAACATACTAAATAAAAACTCGGATGGTTATATCTTAATGTTACACGACTATGAGCCAAAATATTATAGTCTACCTGTGAATGACGCATTCCCAGTGGTTACCCCTCTTGTACCCATTGATAAAATGATAGAAGACTTAAAGTTTGAGTTGGAGCAAATAGGACCTGAAAAAATAGACTCAGTAGCGGTTCAACTGAACTTGGCCACAGCGCAGTGGAAGGTTAAGTACGGCAGAATCACTGGACCGGGAAACGAGAGGTATCCATATAGGCCAACATATGAAATGTTAGTACAAAGGATGGCAGTGATAGAACGTGAAGACGAAAGTGGATTCAAGCGGTTTGATGACGGATCTCCTTACTTATATTACTATGATAGAATTGATGAAACTTGGAATACCATATGGTATGAAGATGAGACCAGTTTTGACTTAAAAATGAAGGCAGCAAATGAGCTGGGTGTTAATAAATTTTCTATATGGAGAATGGGTAATTTGCCTGAGATTGGCCGATATAATCTAGATATTCCTGACACACTGGGACTTTTGGAAAATTGAGTCTGCCTGATGTCGTTTCATTTGTTATAATGAGTACAAATGGTTTTTGGGAGGCTAAGATATGAAAATGGAATTTTTTAAAGGGAATCGCCAAAGCTTTGTGGAGAAGCTAGCAGACGATTCGGTAACAGTATTTTTCTCGGGACAAGCACCTTATTATTCAGGTGATGGACAGTATCCTTATACACCTAACAAGAATTTTTATTACCTAACAGGTCTTGAACGAGAAAACTTCATTTTACAATTTGTGAAGAAAAATGGAAATGTTAAAACAACATTATTTATTGAGAGACCTAATCCAGATATTGAAAAGTGGATTGGCATTAAAATGAGAAAACCTGAAGCAGTTGAAACAAGTGGGATTGAAACAGTTAGTTTTACTGATGAGTTTGAAAATCAACTGAATCGATTGCTGATGGATGGTGAACTTGAGACCCTATACTTAGACATAGAGCGTCAAGGATTTAATACACCACCAACACAAGCAATGGTATTTGCAGATACTATGCGTGAGAAATATGCATTTTTAACTGTTAAAACAGTTCAAAAACATATGGCATCACTTAGAGTTATAAAAAAAGCTGATGAAATTGAAGCCTTGAAACAAGCGAATCTGCACACGAAAGCGGGTTACGAGGCGATTCTTGAAAACATTAAACCGGGTATGAAAGAGTATGAAATGTCAGCTCTATTTGAATACAAAGTTAAATGTTCGGGTGCTAAAGGATTGGGATTCCCAACGATTTCTGCATCTGGAGGTAATGCTGTAATATTACACTACGTTGAAAACGATTCAGTTATGAAAGATGATGACCTTTTACTACTTGATTTTGGTGCTTTACATAACAATTATAGTGCCGATATCAGTCGTACCATTCCAGTTGGTGGCAAGTACACAGACCGTCAAAAAATACTGTATAACATTGTTTTAAAGGCTCAAAATGCAGTTATAGATGCGATTGAACCAGGTCTACCATATGCTAAGTTAAACGAGATATGCAAAGAAGTTTTAGTTGTTGAGTGTAAAGCCATTGGTCTAATTGAAAAAGATGAAGAAATCGCTAAATACTACTATCACGGCGTTGGACATTACCTGGGCCTAGATACGCATGACATGGGTAACCGTGAACAAACGCTACAGCCTGGAATGGTTGTGACGGTTGAACCTGGACTTTATGTAGCAGAAGAAAACATCGGTATTCGTATAGAAGATGATATTTTAGTTACAGTAGATGGGCATGAAAACCTTTCAGTAGGTATGCCAAAAACAGTTGAAGAAATCGAAGCTTTTATGGCTTAAATCTGAGTTTTTCTGATTGTTTTAAAAGATTTATGACGGACTTACAGAATATTTGCTGTAATGGCAGATTTAGTTTTGGTTCATTAGGTGAACTTCGGCTATAATAGTAATGAGTAATTTGTTCCCGCCGTACTATGTTGTACGGCGGGTATCTAAATGTTGATACAAATGGAAGTGACTTATGGCGAGACGTAAATATCTAAAGCAAGATGAAATAGACTTTGTTATTGCTGAACTAGAGAAGCTGTACCCGGATGCAAAGGCGGAACTTGATTTCACCAATGCATTTGAACTCCTCATTGCAACTATTCTTTCAGCACAATGTACGGATGTGCGTGTGAATATAGTGACAGCAGAACTTTTTAAAATAGTTAAAGAACCTCAAGATATTGTAGATATGCCCCTTAGCGAATTAAAAGAACGTATTCGCACATGTGGCTTGTATCAAACCAAATCGAAAAACATTAAAGCAGCGTGTGAAATCCTTGTGAATGACTTCAACTCGGTGGTGCCTGATGACCGAGACGTATTGGTCACACTACCAGGTGTTGGACGTAAGACTGCAAATGTCGTTGTAAGTAACGCATTTGACCAACCTGCAATAGCTGTTGACACCCACGTGTTTAGAGTTTCTAACAGATTGGGTCTAGCAGCGAGCGACAATGTTCTGCAAACCGAAAAACAACTTATGAAACGCCTTCCAAAGGAAATTTGGTCAAAGACCCATCATACATTAATATTCCATGGAAGACGTCAATGTAAATCGAGAAAACCAGACTGCGATAATTGCCCTGTTAATACCGTATGTCTGTATCATAAATATAATTCGAAATAGACCGTTTCACTTTAGTAAAGAAAGGTAAATGGGTGGAAATATGAGTTCAATGCCACTTGATCAGCAAAACTTAATATTCTCTTTAGATATCGGAACAAGGAATGTTGTCGGTGCGATTGCGGAGAAGGTAGACGAAGCGTATATTGTACATGACTATGAAATTATGGAACATCCTGATAGAGCCATGTTAGATGGTCAAATTCATGATATCGATAAAGTTACACGTGTTGTAGAGAAGGTAAAAGCTGCTCTTGAACAAAGAAATGGCATAGGACTAACGAAGGTTGCTATTGCAGCGGCTGGTCGTGCCCTTAAAACCCAATCCATTAAGGTTGAGCGGACACTAGACTACACACAAGAAATTGAAAAATCATTGATGGACAGTGTTGAAATGGAAGGTATCCAACTTGCTCAACACAAACTAGGTGAAGTAGATCCACTTGCAGAATCAAGATATTATTGTGTTGGATATTCTGTGGTCAACTATTATTTAGACGGAAGTATGATTATAAATCCGAAGGGGCATAGGGGTTCAGTCTTGTCTGCAGAACTCATTGCCACATTTTTACCCCATATCGTAGTGGACAGCTTATATACAGTTATGTCTCGAGCTGAACTGGAAGTTATCAGTCTTACTTTAGAGCCTATTGCTGCAATAAATATTGCAATACCTCAAAAGTTGCGTCTTTTAAACTTGGCGCTTGTAGATGTCGGTGCAGGAACATCCGATATTGCTATTACAAAAGACGGTTCAATTGTTTCATACGGCATGGTTGATATGGCTGGTGATGAAATTACTGAAGTGATTGCCAGAGAGTTTCTACTTGATTTTGACTCAGCAGAGAATTTAAAGTTAAGGCTTATGACTGAAGAAGAGATAACATTCAGTGATATTGTTGGTATCCCATATTCAATGCACAGAGATGAAATCCTGAAAAGAATAGATTCTACAATAGATAAAATCACAACAAACATATCGGAACGTATACATGAAGTTAATGAACGACCTCCAAGTGCAATATTCTGTATTGGTGGTGGTTGTCAGATCCCTGGCTTTACTGAAAAACTTGCTCTGGCACTTGAAATGCCTAAAGAACGGGTGGTTATTAAAGGGACTGAAATGTTAGAAAATGTTGAGTTTAAACCTGAACCTTTAAATGGACCTGAGTTCATAACTCCAATGGGGATTGGTTTTACTGCATTTACAGATAAAGAACATGATTTCCTTCAAGTATCGGTGAATGAGAAACCCATCCGACTCTTTAATTCCAAACAACTAACGGTTTCTGACGCCCTTATACTTGTAGGTTTTAATGCTAGAAAACTGCTTGCTGAACGAGGAGAGTCCTTCCAGATTTCCTATAATGAAGAGAAGAAAACCATATTAGGTGACTATGGTGAGCCAGCTCGTATATTCATTAATGGAGGCCCTGCAAGTTTAGATACAAAGTTAAGAAATAAAGATGCCATTCATATTGAACCTGCGGTACCAGGGCAAAAACGTGAAATGCGCCTAGATGAACTGGTGGATATCCATGCGAAAATTGCTGTGAATGACCATGAGATTTCCTTAATTCGTGGAGTTCGTGTAAATGGTGATTTGAAGAATGAAAATTATATTTTGCAAACGAATGATATGGTAGAAGTTTTAGATATTAAAACAGTTGAAGATTTGGCCATGCATTTAGATCTGTCACTTGAACACATTGGGTTTGAAGTGAATGGAATGTATGTTGAGTCCGACCATGTTATTAACCGTAGTGATTCAATCAATTGGATTCGACTTCCTAAAGAGGAACCGGAGATCCTTACGGTTGAAGATGTGGTTGAAGAAATAGAAGTAATTCGAGAAGAAGCACATGCTGAAGAGATTATTGAAGCTGAGGAAAACCCGGGGCAGGAAGAAGTGGCTGAAAGTGTTGATAAGATATACCATTTTTTAATTAATGGCAGTCAAGTTGAGATTCAGTCAAGTAAGACTTCAATGATATTTGTTGATATTTTTGAGCATATTGATTTCGACATCAGTACACCTAAAGGTATATTGGATTTAAAACTAAATGGTTCACGTGCTCGATATACCGATATGCTTAAGACGGGTGATGTCATTGAGATTGGGTGGAGGTAAGTATGGCGGAAGGATTATTTAGTAAAGATGTAAAATGTCCCGTTTGTGACTTTGAGTTTCAGACGAAAAAAGTTAAAACAGCATCCGTAAAAGTACAAAAAAGAGATTCGGATTTTTGCGCCTATTATGCAAACGAAAACCCAACGTTCTATGGGGTTTATGTTTGCCCTAAGTGTGGTTATGCGTCTTTCGAAAGCATTTATAACGATATAAGCGTTGCTCAAAAAGCGCAAGTTAGAAATAAAGTAATGTCCAATTGGAGTGGGAAAGATTACGGTGGTAAACGCAGTCTAAACCAAGCTATTGAAGTACACAAATTGGCCCTACTTAACTTTAATATAATGAGTGCAAGTAAGTTCCATATTGCTAAAGCGTGCCTAAGACTAACATGGTTCTACAGGATGTTAGAAGATGAAGAACGTGAAGAACAGTTTATGAAACATGCTGCACAGTCTTATGAATTAGCTTTTACAACTGAAGAATTTGAGAATTCCGGTGAAGAAGAATTTGTAGTTTTTTACATTCTTGGTGAGCTAAACAGACGCCTAGGTCAGTATAGAAAGGCTGTCTCTTTTTATGACATGGCAATAAGAAACCCTGGAATTGAATCTAGAAAGCAAATTAAGCAAATGGCCCAAGACCAAAGACTACTTGCTTCAGATGAGTTTAGAAAACAAAAAGAAGCTCAAAAGAAAGCCAATGGTGAATCATAATGGGTAAAATTGTTTTGGTAACAGGAGGAGCACGAAGTGGGAAAAGTGCTTTTGCTGAAGAGATGTGTTACCAATATGGTGAAAAAATTGCTTACATTGCAACTGCTGCTGCCCTTGATGAAGGTATGGTAGACAGAATCAAGAAACACCAAGAGCGAAGACCGAGTTCTTGGACGACCATTGAGCAGCAACAAAATATACACCATGTGTTTGAAAACACTCCTAGTGAAAACGTTGATATATATTTGTTAGATTGTTTAACTGTATGGACAACCAACGTTATGTTGGGGGACTTTTCACTTGATTGGGATACCCTCTCACGTGATAAAATAAATCTTATTGAAGCTGAAATGCTCAAGCAAATAAACACCATGATCAATGAAGTGAGAAGACTAAATACAAATATAATTGTAGTTACAAACGAAGTTGGACTTGGAATTGTTCCAGAGAATAGATTAGCTAGGATATTTAGAGATATAGCCGGAAAAGCCAACGAACTCCTTGCGAAAAATGCAGATGAAGTTCACTTTGTGGTGTCTGGTATACCAATGCGAATAAAGGGGTAGTGGGATGAATCAACTCATACTCATGATACAGTTTTTTACAAGAATACCGATCAGAATTCAAGTGCCTGCATCAGAATCCGATTTCGCCAAAGGGGTCAAATGGTTGCCTTTGGTTGGATTACTGATAGGGGGTATACTGGCGGGGAGTCACACTTTGTGTGCCCCGTATTTTAATGCCTTGACACTTTCAACTGGTGCGGTATTTTTTGAAGTATTCTTAACGGGAGGTTTACATTTGGATGGGTTAGCTGACTCATTTGATGGTTTATACTCCAATAGGGATCGTCAACGTGTACTAGAAATAATGAAAGATAGTCGTATCGGTTCAAATGGTGCACTCGCACTCATTGCACTGATACTTTTTAAAGTTGCTTTGTTGACGAATCTTGACACAGCATCAAGAACTGTGGTTCTATTGCTCATGCCTGTAATTTCACGATTTGGTATTGCTTTTTGCTCATGGATTTCGATCTATGCCCGTGAAAATGGTATGGGACAGTTTTTCATTGGGAATGTTAATAAGAAACAAGTGTTCCATGCCTTGCTGGTAACGGTTTTAATTCTTAGTATTCTAATGAGAAGTTATCTTGTATTGGCTGTAGCTGTCCTATTTAATTATTTATATGTAAAACACGTTACAAAAATAATTGGAGGTATGACAGGAGACACGTTAGGTGCAATGATTGAACTAACCGAACTTGTTCAGTTGCCGGTTTGGATCATACTCATGTCCGTATTATAAATAGGTGATAATATGAAAATTATTCTAGTTAGACATGGTGAAACGCAGTGGAATACCACAGGTAGGTTTGGTGGACATTCAGATGTACCTCTGAATGAAAAGGGAAAAAATCAAGCAGAGGCTGCGGGTCAAAAGTTGAAAAGTAATACATTTGATCGTGTTTATTGTAGTGATTTATCTAGAGCGGTAGACACTGCAGCAGCCATTATTAAACACCACGATATAAACGTTAAGTATACACCGACCATTCGTGAAATGTATTTCGGGAAATGGGAGGGTTTAACTTATAAAGAAATTCTAAAATCGTATCCAGAGCAGTCAAAAGAGTGGGTTAAGGACTTTACCAATGTAGCTTGTTTAGAGGGTGAGTCTATGAAAACTTTCTATGATCGGATTGCACAAGCTTTTGATGAGATCAAAAGTGAAGCTAAAGATGATGAAACGATCTTAGTCGTGGCGCATTCGGGTGTTATTAGAAGTATTCTTACCAAAGAACTTTTAGGCTCCATTGACGGTTACTGGAAATTTAAAATTGACAATGGTAGCATTGCAATTCTTGAATACGACAAAGAGTTTCCTATTTTAGTAGGCTTGAATATGTAGAAGAGGTGATTATATGCAGCCGCGGATTGTGATTTCGGGAACCCATAGTGGTGCTGGTAAAACAACGGTAACAACAGGGGTTCTGAGAGCATTATACAACCGGGGACTTAAGGTCCAACCATTTAAAAGTGGTCCAGATTACATCGATCCGGCGTTTCATTCATTTGTAGCAGGTAGAACATCAAGAAACTTAGATGTTTGGATGTTAGGTGAAGAGACGACCAAAACCCTATTTGTAAAAAATACTCAAGACGCTGAAATTTCAGTGATTGAAGGTGTTATGGGTTTGTATGATGGATTGGGTACAGAAAAAGATAAAGGGAGTACAGCACATCTGTCTAAAGTGTTAGAAGCGCCTGTAATTTTAGTTGTAGATGGAAGTGGTATGTCATCAAGTGCCGCTGCAATCGTTACAGGGTACGTCAAATACGATGAATCCGTTAACATTGCTGGCGTAATACTTAATAATATGCATGGTGAGAAGCACTATGAACTATTAAAAGAAGCCATCGAACGTGATACAGGTGTTGAGTGTGTGGGTTATTTGAATAAAAATAGCTCTATTTCACTAAAAAGCAGGCACTTGGGACTTGTTCCTTCTGGTGAAGTGGACGCACTTTCTGATAAATTAAATGAAGTTGCAGACATGGTGTCAGAAACAGTGAATTTAGATAAACTCATAGAACTTGCAAACAATGTGAAACCTATAAATATGGAAGTTAACAGGGTCAAACCTGTCTCAAATAAACCGGTCAGAATTGGTGTTGCTAAAGATAGAGCATTCAATTTTTACTATCAAGATAGCCTAGACTTACTTGAAGAACTGGGAGCGGATTTAGTTTATTTTAGTCCTGTTCAGGATAAAACACTCCCTGAAAATATCAGTGGCATTATTCTTGGGGGCGGATTCCCTGAGGTATTTGGAAAAGAGATTGAAGCCAACACTCAAATGAAAAATGCCATTGTACAAGCGATAGAGTCAAACATGCCTGTATATGCAGAATGTGGCGGGCTTATGTATTTGTGTGAGAGCATTGAAGATTTAGACTCGAACACCTTTGAAATGTGTGGTGTTTTTCCTTACAAATCAAAAATGACAAAACGCCTTCAACGATTTGGGTATGTGCATGTAGAAGTTGAGGCTGGCACACCTGTATCTGAAGCGGTAGAAGGTTTTAAAGCCCATGAGTTCCACAGGTCAATTGTGGATCATGATGACAAAGACCTTGCTTATAACATTACAAAAGCACGTCCTGGACAAGAACATATGAAATGGCAATGTGGTCATAAATACAAAAATTGTATTGCAGCATATGCCCATGTTCATTTTTATTCAAATAAGAATTTGGCACGAAATTTTGTTAAAAGTTGTAGTCTATACCAGCATTCTAAGCTTAGAAAGGATATCTAATTATGGAATCGCTTAAAAATAAATCAATCATGATACAAGGTACTGGTTCATCGGTGGGCAAAAGTATAATAACAGCAGGACTTTGTCGTGTGTTCATGCAAGATGGTCATACACCTGCACCTTTTAAATCTCAAAATATGGCACTTAACTCATTTATAACAGAGGAAGGTGGCGAAATGGGTCGCGCTCAAGTTGTACAAGCTGAGGCTGCTGGTATTCGTCCAACTGTTTTAATGAATCCTATATTACTAAAACCTTCTACAGATAAGAAAGCACAAGTCATTTTAAATGGAAAAGTACACCAGAATATGTCTGCGGTTGAGTACCATGAGTACAAACCACAACTTAGAGAAATGATTAGTGGTGTTTATAATTCATTACTTGACCAACACGGTGTTGTTGTAATTGAAGGTGCTGGAAGTCCAGCAGAAATCAACCTTCGTGAAAACGATGTAGTGAACATGGGAATGGCTGAAATAGCAGATGCTCCGGTTCTTCTGGTTGGTGACATTGACCGCGGGGGTGTATTTGCATCACTATACGGAACCGTAATGCTTCTCACTGAAGAAGAAAGAAAAAGAGTTAAAGGTTTTATTATTAATAAATTTAGAGGAGACGTTGAAATCTTAAAGCCAGGTTTAAAAATGCTTGAAGATATGACAAATATCCCTGTTCTTGGTGTTGTACCTTATTCTGAAATCCGCGTTGAAGATGAAGACTCACTAGCGGAACGTTTTAACCATAAACAAAATTATGGGGCACAAATTCAAATTGAAGTTTTATATTTACCTCATGTATCAAACTTTACTGATTTTAATATCTTTGAAACCCAATCGGATGTAAATGTACGTTATGTTATGCGTGGAGAAGCAATTGGAGATCCAGATGTATTAATTATTCCGGGTTCTAAAAACACAATTGAAGACTTAATTTATTTAAGAAACTCAGGTCTGGATGAACAGATTTTAAGATTAGCAAGAAAAGGTAAACGCATTGTGGGGATCTGTGGAGGATATCAAATTTTAGGACGTACTTTAAAAGATCCAAACCATACTGAAAGTAGTGTTGCTGAAACGAATGGGTTAGGTCTACTTGGTATAGACACAGAATTTGCTGTTGAAAAGACGACAACACAGGTAGACGCTGTAATTAACTCAGACCTTTCGGGTGAGTTTGGTGCAGTCAAAGGTATGTCTGTCAAAGGATATGAAATCCATATGGGGCAATCTGAACGTGATGCGGATGTGAAGCCATTTGTAAATATTCAGACGCGTTTGAGTGAAAAAGTGGACGTGTGGGATGGTGCAATAAACAAGGATGGAAACGTTATGGGTACATACATCCATGGTATATTTGACGATGTTACCTTCTGTCGAACGTACCTGAATGCGATCCGTGAATCGAAAGGCCTTGATGCACTTGAAAGTGATGTAGAAAGCTTTGATGCATTTAAAGAAAATGAATATAACAATCTTGCAAAGATTATGAGAGATAACTTGGATTTGGAACAGATCTACAAGATCATTCAGGAGTGGTAGGATGATAGCGTTTTGGTTAGGATACATTGCTGATTTAATCGTTGGCGACCCCTACTGGATGCCGCATCCAATTAGACTTATTGGTAAACAAATAGAATGGACTGAGAAAATGTTACGGTCTCTATTTACTAAAGAGAACCAGTTAAAGTTTGCAGGTGTTTTATTGCTAATAATGGTGGTTGGTAGTGCCTTTGCACTACCATACTTCCTGCTGAAACTGGCTTATGGTATATCTCCATACTTAGCAACTGCTCTTGAAGCAATCATGATCTATCAAATCCTTGCAACAAAGTGTCTACACGTTGAAACTGAAAAAGTACGTGCGAAACTTGAAAAGAAGGATCTAAAAGGGGCTCGGTATGCTATATCTATGTTGGTAAGTCGAGATACTGAAATGATGGAAAGTGAAGACATTATTAAAGCAGCAGTTGAAACCATGACGGAAAATATAGTAGATGGTATCATTTCACCTATGTTTTACATCGCACTAGGAGGGGCACCCCTTGGGTTTGCTTTCAAAGCGGTGAATACACTGGATTCAATGGTTGGATATAAAAATGATACGTACCTGAATATGGGGTGGGCATCAGCAAAGTTCGATGACTTGGCCAATTATATTCCAGCAAGATTAACAGCAGTCCTTGTGATTGTTGCTTCATTTGTCCTTAGGTTAGATTATTTGAATGCTATAAAGATATTAAAGCGTGATAAAAGAAATCATAGCAGTCCGAATAGCCCTTTGTCTGAAGCACCAGCTGCAGGAGCTCTAAGAATTGAGCTGGGAGGTAAGGCGTGGTATTTTGGAGAAATGTCCATTAAACCTACCATGGGTGACCCATTAGAAGACCCAACTACTGATCACATTCAAAAGGCCAGCAAACTCATGTATATGACCAGTTTCATAGGTTTACTTTTAGCTACTGTATGTGTGTATATGACCAGTAGATAAGGAAGAAAGATATGATAAAAGAACACGGCGGAAACGTCTATAAAATTAGCCGAGAAAACAACATTAAAATAGAAGATATCATAGATTTTAGCGCAAATATTAACCCATTGGGTGTACCGGAGTCCGGTCAAAAAGCAATTCTTGATGCTATTAATGGCTTAGTAAACTATCCAGATCCAGACTATATGGATTTTCGTAAGGCAATAGCAGACCACCATGGTCTTTCTTATGAGTGTATTGTTCCAGGAAACGGGGCAATTGATAGCTTGTTTTCAGCCGTTGCAGCTGTAAACCCAAATAAGGTACTTGTGAGTGTTCCAAGTTTTGTAGAGTATGAAAAAGCCGTTAAAAAAAGTGGTGCTGAGTATATTCCCGCATACAGAGATGAAGAAGAAAATTATGCACTAAACATTGAAAAGTTTATTAGCGAAATACATAATGACATTGATTTAGTTATTATATGTAATCCTAATAATCCAACAGGTGATTTAGTGACGTTTGATGATATGGTTAAAATACTAAACAAATGTAAGGCAAACGGGACTTACTTGTTAGTAGATGAAGCCTTTATGGAGTTTGCGGAACACTTTGGAGCAAAAAGTCTAGATTGTTTAATAGATCAGTATTCAAATTTAATTGTTTCAAGATCTCTGACTAAGTACTATGCAGTTCCAGGGCTTAGAGCTGGGTATTTAATTGTTAGCGATGAAGCGATCCAGACCAATTTGTTGACTCGTGCTGAACCTTGGAAGTTAAACTATCTCGCTGATCAATTTACACAAGCGGTTCTTCAAGATGAAAATTATGTGCATGCAACTGAAAAGTGGATTGTCGAAGAAAATAAAAGTCTATATAAAGGTTTGCAAGCGATTAAAGGTATTGAACCAGTAGAAAGTTATGCAAATTATATCTTTTTCAAATGTTTTTATCCGAACCTTAAAGAGGCATTACTAGAAAAATCGATTATGATAAGAACATGCCACAACTATGATGGTATGCATGATAACTACTATAGAGTTGCTGTAAAAGATAAAAAATCGAATGATACATTAATACGTGTTTTAGATGAGATCTTGTCAAATTAGGTGATAAAATGGAAAAAGTGGTCGTTAAAGTCCCGGGGTCTTGCGGTGAATTGATCCAAGGCTTCTATGGTGGATCTGAGTGTTTAGTATCATATGCAATTGACTGTTATAGCAAAGTTACGATTAAACGTACGGACCATTTTAAAATGTGTATCAATCATAAAAGTGAAAAAGCATATGAGGCTTATAATAGAGCGTGTAATATGTTTAATCTCGATAGTAAGAAGTATGAAATTGATATCAGCTCAGATATTCCGGTTGGCAAAGGTATGGCATCATCAACAGCGGATATTGTAGGCGTTATTGTCGCCGTTGCCACCATGGCTGGGAAACCAATACAGCCTGACTGGGTTGGGAAAATGGCTGCTGATATCGAGCCAACTGACAATATCATGTTTAAAGAATGGGTCTTGTTTAACCACCTAAGCGGCGAATTGATTGAAAGCTACAAGGCGTTTGGAGATTTGTCGGTTGTTATTCTCGAAATGGATGAAGTGGTTGATACGAAGAAGTTACGTCAGACAGGTGCATTTTCTAAAGAAAGTAAACCCAATCCATCAAGAGCGCTTGAACTACTTAAAGAGGCTGTTAAGTGTAAAAACTTAAAAGTACTTGGTCAAGCAATGAAATTAAGTGCTATTGAAAACCAATCTATACTTTTTAAACCCTATTTAGAAGAACTCATAGGTTTGTCTGAGGCCTATAAAATAGTAGGGATAAACTCAGCGCACAGCGGAAGTGTTTTAGGGATAGTATTTGAAACAGGTTTAGACCCGAGTGAATTTTTAAAAGAGGCAGAGTCGTTAGGGTATCTAAAACCATACAAAAAAAGATATATACATAAAATTATAGAAGGTGGCCCTAGTATCGAAACATTTTAGGGAAACTGTCGGAGGCTAGTTGAATGGAAATGATAATTAAAGCAATAATTTTGGGGATTATTGAAGGATTAACGGAGTTTTTGCCCGTATCTTCAACAGGACACTTAATTCTTGCTAATGACTATTTGAAGTTTGAAGGTGAATTCGCAAATTTATTTGCCATCGTAATTCAGAGTGGTGCGATTGTTGCTGTGTTGATTTATTTTAGAGATAAAGTATTTCCAACATTTAAATCTAAACAAGCAACCAAAGAATATATAAGCTTATGGAGTAAAGTGATAGTTGGCATTATTCCTGCTGGCTTTTTAGGGGTAGTTCTAGGCCTAGACGAAATAATTGAACAGTACCTGTTTAAACCGATTCCAGTTGCCTTGGCACTCATATTTGGAGCACTTTTGATTATGTTTGCAGAAAATAGATTTAAAGATGTTAAGGTAGAACATGAGTCTGAAATTACTTATAAACAAGCTTTTATAGTAGGGTGTGCCCAGTGTATGGCACTTATACCAGGTATGTCACGGTCTGCATCTACTATTATAGGAGGATTATTCTTAGGATTTAATCGCCCTGTAGCTGCAGAGTTTTCATTCTTTTTAGCTATACCAACACTTTTAGGTGCGAGTCTCATTAAATTACTTAAGGCTGGATTTGCTTTTTCGAGTTTTGAATGGTTAGTCCTTGGGATCGGAACGTTTGTATCATTTGTTGTTGCTTATGTTGTAATTGCATTCTTTATGAATTATATTAAAAAGAATGATTTCAAAGTATTTGCATACTACCGTATAGTTTTGGGCATAATCGTTTTAGCAAGAGCATTTATGCTTTAATCTAATCTTGCGGTAATGGAGGGCAAATGAAGACAGTTGTACTAAAAAAATGTACTGAGTATAATGTTGTACTTATCAAAGACAAACTACAAGAGTCTATAGACACCTTAGGTGGTCTAGACAAATACATAGATGCAGGTGAAACAGTTTTATTAAAAGTTAATCTGTTGATGAAAAAAAGACCAGAAGAAGCAACCACAACACATCCGGATTTTGTAGAAGCACTAGCTATGATCCTATTAGATCATGGGTGTCATGTAATCATTGGTGACAGTCCAGGAGGACCCTTTACTGTTAACGCACTTAAGGGAATTTACAAAGCGTGTGGTTATGAGGCGATAGCGAGTCGGTTGCCTGTTGAGTTAAATTATGATGTCAGTTCTCAAGAAGTTTCTAATGATGCATGTAAGATAATAAAAAAACTGAGTGTTATAAACGTTATGAAACGTGTAGACAAAGTTATATCAGTATCCAAGTTAAAAACCCATGGAATGATGCGGTTCACCGGGGCTGTAAAAAACATGTTTGGAACCATTCCGGGTCTTATTAAAGCTGAATATCACTTTAAAATGCCTGGAATTGAAGAGTTCTCGGAAATGTTAGTGGATGTCTGTTATAATGCTACACCTGTTTTATCATTCATGGATGGAATTGTTGGTATGGAAGGTGCTGGACCATCTGCTGGGGATCCAAGACAGGTCGGTGTGATTTTAAGTTCACCAAGTCCGTATGCACTCGATTTAGCTGCTGTTGAAATAGTAGGTATGCAAGCCTCAACGGTTCCGACAGTACAAAGGTGTATTGAAAGAGGATGGATTCCAGAGGATGCTTCAAAGTTAGATCTCCTTGGTGATCCTATTCAAATATTTAAAATTAATGATTTTAAGATTCCTAAGATTGGAAATCCAGAGTTTCTAAGAAATGCACCAAGACCAATAAAAAACTTTGCAGATTTACTCTTGAAACCTAGACCTGTATTTGACAATAATACATGTATCGGGTGTGGAGAGTGTGCGAGGTGTTGTCCACCTGTAGCTATTGAAATGGTAAACAAAAAACCAAAAGTAGATTTAGAGAAGTGTATTCGTTGTTATTGTTGTCAAGAACTATGTCCTGCAAAGGCTGTAGACATACACAAACCACTACTTAATAAGCTGTTTTTTAGGTTCTAAAGTAAAGTGTTTGTGAAAAATATAAACAACATGGGTATACAAAATAAAGAATATGCTATAATAGAGTGAGTCTCAATCAGGAGGGGAACAAAATGAAAGTCGAATATATTAATCCGTTTATAAAGGCAACGACTGAAGTATTCAAGACAATGCTTAATACTGAAATCACAACTGGTAAGCCTTATATTAAATCTAGCCCTTTCGTGGCAGACACGCTCATGATTATGGTTGGTATCACTGGTGAAATAAGAGGGCAAGCAGCCCTAAGTATGAATGCAGAGATTGCAAAAAACGTTGCATCTACAATGATGATGGGCATGCCTGTTGAAGAACTTGACGAATTATCGAAGAGTGCTTTATCAGAACTGGCGAACATGATTATGGGTAACTCTGCAACTCTACTATTTAATGCTGGTGTAAATATTGATATCACACCACCAACATTAATGATGGGTGATAACATGCAGATTTCAGCAGGTGCTATGAGAACCGTTTGTATTCCACTATCAAGTCCAGTTGGAGATTTGATGTTTGATATTTCAGTTAAGGAGTAATTGTGTCAATAAATATTGTCTTATTTGAACCAGAAATTCCACCTAATACAGGAAACATTGCACGTACATGTGCTGTAGCTGGTGTGAATTTGCATCTGATTGAACCTCTTGGGTTTTCAATTGATGAAAAGGCTGTAAAAAGAGCTGGTCTAGATTACTGGGAAGCGGTAAATATTGAAGTACATAAATCCTTTGACGCCTTTTATGACAAGTATGGTGACAAAGCTTTATATTTCTGCTCAACAAAAGGTGAGAAGATATACTCTGATATTGAGTACGAAGACGAGTGTTATCTCATCTTTGGACGTGAGAGTTCAGGGCTTCCAAAAGAGTTTTACGAACGTTTCAAAGAGCAGCTTATAAAAATTCCACTCTTAAACTTGGAGAGTGCCCGTTCGTTGAACCTATCTAATGCAGCAGCAATAATAACTTACGAAGTATTGAGGCAACATAAATATCCTGGACTAATTTAAAAGTAAAAAACAAAACCAGTCAATGTGTATTGATTGGTTTTTTTATTTGTTCAAGTATAAGTGTGGTATATGGTTTGAATAGAACTACTACCTACATGATATGCGTGGTTAATAAGGGCGCTTAACAAATGACTTAACATATCTATAACATTAGAAAATCAAATGGTTACTTGTTACCGATGTAGGAGAAAAAAACAGGTTAGTTTAATGAATGAAAAATGAATTATTACACATATGAACTCAAAAAAATAAAGTCCAGTATTTAGTCAAAGACCTATAAGTATTGATATAACTGAACTTCTAAGTTGGATCAAGATTTGCTTAACGCATAATTAACGTACTTAACACCAAATCATGATTGTGTTAACAAAGTTAACATAGACTTAACACAAGGTCAGTTAATATGATGTAATATAGAGTGGGTTGATGAGCGACTTAAGCCATCAGCAAATTGTTTTGCATCGAGGGGAATCGTGCAATTTCGGTTATAACAGGAGGAGTTAAATGACTGGTTCAGAAATGATGTCAAGCTTTGTCGAACTGTTCGGCGGACTTGGTTTATTCCTTTACGGAATGAATGTTATGTCAGAAGGTCTTGAAAAGGCTGCTGGCTCAAAAATGAAAAGGGTTATTGAGATTTTAACAACTAACAGATTCATGGCTGTTGTAGTAGGTGCATTTGTTACTATGATCGTTCAATCATCCTCAGCAACAACAGTAATGATGGTTGGTTTTGTTAATGCAGGCATTATGAACTTAACACAGGCAATCGGTGTAATCATGGGTGCCAATATCGGTACAACAATTACAGCTCAGCTTGTTGCATTTAAGCTTACAGCAATAGCACCTGTAGCAATTGGTCTTGGTGTGGGTCTAAAACTGTTTAGTAAAAATCCTAAAACACAAAAATATGCTGAAATCCTTTTAGGCTTTGGTGTGCTATTCATGGGTATGGATGTAATGAAACATTCTATGAAGCCACTTAGAAGTTATCAAGGTTTCGTTGATTTATTATTAAGCTTTGGTAGTGGACAAATTTTAGACACAATCTTAGCGATTTTCACTGGTTTCGCAATTACAGCAATTATTCAATCTTCTTCAGCAACAACAGGTATCATGGTTGCCCTAGCGAGTCAGGGTATGTTACCAATTGATGCAGCATTCCCAATTCTACTGGGTACAAATATTGGTACATGTGTTACTGCAATGATTTCTTCGATTGGTGCTAATAAAACAGCCAAACGAGCGGCACTTATGCACTTGATATTCAACTTGGTTGGTACAGCACTATTTGCAATATTACTTGCGGGCCCATCGCTTACATTTGTTAAGTCTTTCTGGTCTACACCTGAACGTCAGCTTGCAATGATGCATACGACATTTAATATTACAACTACCCTTCTACTAGTAGGTTTTGCTCCTATGATTGTTAGAGCGGCGGAAAGATTTATACCTGTTTCAGAAGCTGAAATTAGAGAACTTAAAGGTGGAACAAAGTATGTGGATGATCGTATCCTTGAAACACCATCTATTGCAGTTGTTCAGCTAATGAAAGAAGTTCTTCACATGGGTAATGTAGCAGCTGACACGCTAAAAATGTCTGGCGAAGCCCTAATTGAACGTAGTGAAGAAAAGGCTATGAAAGCATTTAAACTTGAAAAAGAAGTAAACACTCTCGAACATGCTATCATGGAATACCTTGTGAAGTTATCAAACTCTGATATTTCTCAAGCCCAGCGTACAGCGATTGATGGTCTGTTCTCAACAGTAAATGATATAGAAAGAGTTGCTGACCACGCAGATAACATTGCAGAACTTGCAATTGAACGTGTAAATGGTGACTTCTTATTTAGTGACAAGGCGATTGAAGAACTTCAGTCTATGATCGATGACTGTATGAAAGCATTCAAAGAGTCATTAAATGCACTTCATTCATATGACCGTGCATCTGCTCAACGTGTTATTGAGCGTGAAGGTTATATTGATATGTTAGAAAAGACGCTTAGAAAGAAACACATTAAGCGTTTGAATGAAGGACGTTGTAACCCATCTGCTGGTGTAATTTTCTTAGACGCGATCAGTAACCTTGAGCGTGTTGGTGATCATTCATCTAATATTGCTATGGCAGTTCTTGATCAACCAGAGTTAGAATCAGCTTAAATTAGGAGTAGCAAAAGATTAATATTAGCGTATCACTGCTCATTGCGGCATATGTTAAGTTGAACTTGTACAAATAACAGACGGAGCTCATTATGAGCTCCGTTTTCTTTTTATTATTATCAATCTTGTCGATTAAAGATCACGTATAGAAACTGCAAAGAGTATAAGTCACAAAGTCCTGGCTTTGATAGGTACTACACATCCTAAAGAGCATTAAGAAGATTTAATTAAAAATTTTACTCTTGAAGTTCTATGGTGTGTGTCATAAGATGATGACGTATCATTGTTTATATTATTAGAAGGAGTCGTTTTATGAGTATTAAAATTATTGCAGATAGTGTATCAGATATCCCAAAAGATTTACGTAGTGAGCTGGGAATTGAAATAGTACCATTGGAAGTTAACTTCTCTGGACATTCATATAAAGACAGTGTTGAATTAGATTCAGGAGAGTTTTTTGAGAAACTGAGAAAAGCTGACAAACTGCCGACAACATCTCAAGTTAATCCAGGCACATTTATTGAAGTGTTTAAGAAACATTTAGAACATAACAATGAAGTGATTTTGGTGACTTTATCCTCAAAACTGAGTGGCACTTATAGCGCAGCAGTAACAGCTAAAGGTTTTTTAGAAGAAGATGGAGATAGAATTACAATTATTGATAGTGAATCGGTAAGCCTAGGATATGGAATTATGGTTATTGAAGCTGCGGAAATGATTAATGACGGTGCTTCAAAAGAAGATGTAATTAAGAAGATAAAAAGTAGAATTGGTGGAATTGAGAATATCTTTGTCTTTGATACATTAACTTATCTACATAAGGGAGGCAGACTTTCAGCAGGAGAAGCCATGATTGGTGGTCTGTTAAACATCAAACCTATACTTTCTATCGAACGTGGTGAGCTTAAAGCTATGGATAAAGTAAGAGGCAGAAAGAAGACCATTCAATGGGTTATTAATAAGATGAAAGCGTCTGGAGTCGACTTTACAGACAAAAAAGTAGCGATTTATCATGCGGATGACTACGAATATATGATGGAATTTAAAAATAAAATTGAACTTGAACTAAAGGTAAATAATTGGATTATTGGTGAGGTTGGAGCAGTCGTAGGGACGCATAGTGGCCCGGGATGTGTTGCAATCAGCTATGTTAGCGCATAGTAACAGACTCAAAAACTTTTTGATAAAAGTTTGCCAAAGTCTCTTGCACAATAGAAAAACTTTATATATAATGAACTAGCAATAACAAATTCATATGCAAAGTGTTTCCACTGACATAAATTGGGTAGACACTTTGTTCTGGAAGAAGAAACCGGGAGAGAATCTTCTTAAGTAGGATCGCCGAAGGGCCAAGCTGATGCGTGCCAAGTATCAGTGAATTTCTCAGGCAAAAGGACCGGTTTTGGACAGAACTCTGAAGAGTCACAGCAATGTGACACCGAAGGAGCAATTCTAAACATTATTATGCATATCTGTATGTATTTTTGTTTAGGAGAATCTCTCAGGTCTAAAACAGAGAAGGGCGGCAATCCTATTTGCCGTGCCTTCTTTTTTTATTTCTCGTGGAATCGTTTTCCTGGAGGCGAAAAAATGAAATACAAGTTGGTTACCAACAATTCGTTTGTACATGACGAATACTCAAAACCAGGTATAGATAAAAACTTGGTTGAGCTGATCTACAATCCAGAAGACGGATTTATCGAGACGTTAAAAAGAGTAAGAGATTTAGTTCACGATGGTCATGAACTTTTAACACATCCTTTAACAGGAAGTGTTAAACCATATGAAACACCATATAAGTCTATTGCAGTTAGTGCTAAAGCTGGTAGCTTAAATATGGATTCACTAAAAATCATCGAAGATGCAATTGTGCTGACGCAACAGTTTCTTGATGACTATGACCATAGAGAATTTTCTGAAAGAGTGTACAATGATTTCAGATTAATTGATTACAACTTAATAAAGAGTGGAATTGAGAGTTTAAATCAGTTCTATTAAAGAAAGTAAATTAACCCAGATTATTCATTACATGTTGTTTACGAATAGTCAGGAATTAATAATAAGTAAGAAAAATGAAACATTGAATCTAAAGATCGAAGAAACTTCGATTAAAAAGATTGCGATTAGGGAATAATTTCTCTGGAATTGTTCCGAATATTAGTGTAATATGATCGTGGTAGAAAAACTAATCATGATTAGAAAAATCTTGAGGAGGAAACAAAATGAGCAAAATCTATGACGCAGTAGTCATTGGTGCAGGCCCTGCTGGTCTAGCAGCTGGTCTATACGCAGCAAGAGCTAAGATGTCAGTTCTAATCCTTGAAAAGGATAAGACTGGTGGTCAGATCGTAACAACGGACGAAGTTGCTAATTACCCTGGTTCAATTCAAGAAGCAACAGGCCCAAGCCTAATCGCTCGTATGGTTGAGCAATGTGAAGAGTTTGGTGTTGAGTCACTTAAAGATGGCGTTGAATCACTTCAACTAGAAGGCGATATCAAAGTAATCAAAACTGAAAGTGGCAAAGAAGTTCAAGCACGTACAGTAATCGTTGCAACTGGTGCATCTCCAAGAAAACTTGGCGCTCCAGGTGAAAAAGAACTTACTGGTAAAGGTGTTACATACTGTGCAACTTGTGACGCTGACTTCTTTACTGATCTTGAAGTATTCTGTATCGGTGGCGGCGACACTGCTGTTGAAGAAGCGATGTTCCTAACAAAGTTCGCTCGTAAAGTAACTCTAGTTCACAGACGTGACACACTAAGAGCTGCTAAGTCTATCGTTGAGAAGGCTGAAAAGAACGAAAAAATGAACTTCATCTGGAATTCAGAAGTTAAAGAAATCAAAGGTGACGGCATTGTTGAGTCGGTTGTATTTAGAAACCGTGAAACAGGCGAAGAAACAGAGCACTTTGCTCATGAAGACGACGGTACATTCGGTATCTTCGTATTCGTTGGTTACATTCCTCAAACTACTCTATTCGAGGGTATCCTTGATATGGAGGGTGGTTACCTAGTAACAGATGCAGACATGAAGACAAACATCCCAGGCGTTTACGCTGCTGGTGACGTTCGTGTGAAGTCTCTACGTCAGGTAGTTACTGCTACTGCAGACGGCGCTATCGCTGCTGTACAAGCAGAAAAATACATTGAAGAAAAATTCCACTAAGGATTTTCAAAGAATTTTAGGGAGGTACTAAAATGCTAGAATTGACTAAAGACAATTTCCAAGAAGAAGTACTTGACGCTTCTGGTTTCGTACTTGTAGATTACTGGAGTGACGGTTGTGAGCCATGTAAAGCTCTTATGCCAGATGTTGTTGCTCTATCAGAAGAATTCACATCAGTAAAGTTTGGTAAGCTAAACACTGCTAAAGCAAGAAGACTTGCTATTTCACAGCGTGTACTAGGTCTACCAACTATCATCCTATATAAAGATGGCGAAAAAGTTGGCGAAGTTACTAAAGACGACGCTACTAAAGACGGCATCAAAGGCATGATCGAAGCAAATATCTAATAACTTTTTCTAGTTGTCAACGTTCTATGCATAGCGTATGGAACTGTTACAATAAACCAGGAGGTGAACCCTTTGCGATTAGAACTTGGTGAAATCCTGATAAAGGATGTTCAGTTCGGCGAAGCTTCAGAAGTGAAGAACGGCGTACTGTATGTAAACAAGGATGAAGTCATCAAATTGGTTTGCGAAGACGACCACATCAAAAGTGTTGATGTTGAGCTCGCAAGACCGGGTGAATCAGTAAGAATCACGCCAGTTAAAGATGTTATCGAACCACGCGTTAAGGTTGATGGCAAAGGCGGTATTTTCCCAGGCGTAGTATCTAAAGTTGATACTGTTGGTGAAGGCCGCACGCATGTACTTAAAGGTGCTGCTGTAGTTACTTGCGGTAAGATCGTTGGTTTCCAAGAAGGAATCATCGACATGCAAGGTCCTGGCTCTGAGTACACACCGTTCTCAAAGCTTAACAATGTTTGTCTTGTAATCGAACCAGCTGAAGGTCTAAATCAGTACGAGTATGAAGCAGCAGCTCGCATGGCGGGTCTGAAAATTGCTACATACTTCGGTGAACTTGGCCGTGAAGTACAGCCAGACAACGTTGAAGTATTCGAAACAAAGCCTGTGTTTGAACAAGCTGCTGAGTACCCAGAACTACCTAAGGTAGGTTACGTGTACATGCTACAAACACAAGGTCTTCTACATGACACTTACGTGTACGGTGTAGATGCTAAGAAGATCGTTCCAACAATCCTTTACCCAACTGAAGTAATGGACGGAGCAATCCTTTCTGGTAACTGTGTATCTGCGTGCGACAAGAACACAACTTACCACCACCTTAACAATCCAATCATTAGAAACCTTTACGCTAAGCACGGCAAAGAAATCAACTTCATGGGTGTTATTATCACTAATGAAAATGTATTCCTAGCTGACAAAGAGCGTTCTTCTAACTGGACTGCTAAGTTTACAGAATATCTTGGACTTGATGGTGTTATTGTATCTCAGGAAGGCTTCGGTAACCCTGATACAGACCTTATCATGAACTGCAAGAAGATCGAAGAAAAAGGCGTTAAGACAGTTATCGTAACTGACGAATACGCTGGACGCGACGGTTCTTCACAATCACTTGCGGATGCTGACCCAGCTGCTGATGCAGTTGTAACAGGCGGTAACGCAAACGAAGTGATCGTTCTACCTCCAATGGACAAGATCATTGGTATGCTAGACTACACTGATCGAATCGCTGGTGGTTTCGACGGATCCCTAAGACCAGATGGTAGTATCGAAGCTGAAATCCAGGTAATTACTGGTGCAACAAACGAGTTAGGCTTCAACAAGATGACTGCTCGTACTTTCTAAATGTCTTTTTGTGTGTGAACAAGGCGTAAAGAACGTAAGAACTGAACTGAACGTAAAATTAACTATTTGAACATATTTGCTTTTATAAGCAATGAGAGGATGTCACGAATGAGTATTCTTGAAAATAAGAAAGTCATTATCATTGGTGACCGTGACGGCGTACCTGGTCAAGCGATCGAAGAGTGCGTTAAGACGGTTGCAAGTGCTGAAGTCGTGTACTCTGCTACAGAGTGCTTTGTCTGAACGGCTGCAGGCGCAATGGATCTAGAAAACCAAAATCGAGTTAAGAACCTTGCTGATGAGCATGGTGCAGAAAATGTAGTTGTAATCTTTGGCGCTGCTGAAGCTGAGTCTGCTGGTCTATCTGCAGAAACAGTTACTGCTGGTGATCCAACTTTCGCTGGTCCTTTGGCTGGCGTTGCATTAGGTCTATCTACTTTCCACGCTGTGGAAGAAGAATTCAAGGGTTGTGTTGATGCTGACGTGTTCGAAGAGCAAATCGGTATGATGGAAATGGTTCTTGAATGTGACGAAATCGCTGAGGAAATGAAAAACATCCGTGGCGAATTCTGCAAATACCTATAATTAAAAAAGTTACAACATATAACTTTTCTTAGTAACAAACTCGATTATTGATTTTTTCTAGACATTGCTTTACGAGACACGGGTCGTGTCTCACAAACCGCCGATTAGACACCGGCACAATGAAATATAGTAACATTTTGATTTAGATTTACACAAATTTCGATATTATTTATCTTCGGTCCTGTCTATTTTATAGGCAGTCGACAAAACTAAATTGAGTCCGAAGGGAGGGATCCTCGTCTGCCACTTGATGAAAATCAATTGTGGCTAGAGGCTAAATATGAGCATAAAAGTTGTGCATTATATTAACCAATTCTTTGCTGGTATTGGTGGCGAAGAAAAGGCTGATTATAAACCAGAAGCTCGCGACGGCGTTGTTGGTCCGGGTATGGCATTAAACGCAGCATTTAACGGTGAAATGGAAATCGTTGGCACAGTAATCTGTGGTGACTCTTATTTCAACGAAAATCTTGAGGAAGCAAAAGCTGCGATCCTTGAGATGGTAAAGAAGTACGAACCAGAAATGTTTATTGCAGGTCCTGCATTCAACGCAGGTCGTTACGGTGCTGCTTGTGGTGCTATTTGTAAGCACGTTCAAGAAGAACTTAACATCCCTGTAGTAACTGCTATGTACGAAGAAAACCCTGGTGTAGATATGTTCCGTAAGGATCTTTACATCGTTCAAACTGGTAACTCTGCAGCAGCTATGAGAAAAGCAGTTCCTGCTCTTTCTAAGCTAGCTCTTAAGATTGCTAAGGGTGAAGACGTTGGTACACCTGTTGAAGGTGGCTACCACGCTCGTGGTCTTCGTAAGAACCTATTTGTTGAAAAGATCGGTGCACAGCGTGCGGTAGAAATGCTTACTGCAAAGCTTGGCGGCCAAGAGTTCGAAACTGAGTACCCAATGCCAGTATTCGATAACGTAGCTCCAGGTGCAGCGGTTAAGGATATGTCTAAGGCTAAGATCGCACTTGTTACTTCAGGTGGTATCGTACCTAAGAACAACCCTGACCACATCGAATCATCTTCAGCATCTAAGTACGGTAAGTACGACATTTCTAATGTAGCTGATCTAACTGAAGCAACTTACGAAACAGCACACGGTGGTTTTGACCCTGTTTACTGTAACGTAGATTCAGATAGAGTTCTTCCTGTTGACGTTCTACGTGACATGGAAAAAGAAGGCCGCATTGGTTCTCTATACGAGTACTTCTACTCTACAACTGGTAACGGTACGTCTGTAAAGAACTCTAAAGCTTTCGCTACTGAGTTTGCTCAAGACTTCGTTAACGACGGTGTGGACGCTGTAATTTTAACATCTACATGAGGCACTTGTACTCGTTGCGGTGCAACGATGGTTAAGGCTATTGAAGCCACAGGTATCCCTGTAGTTCATATTTGTACAGTTGTTCCAATCTCTCTAACAGTTGGTGCGAACAGAATCGTTCCTGCGATTGCTATTCCATACCCACTTGGTAACCCTGCTCTAGAAGCTGGTGAAGAGAAGAAACTTCGTCGTTCAATCGTTGAAAAAGCACTTGTTGCTCTTGAAACAGAAGTAGACGACCAAACTGTATTTGAAGGTTAAATAAATTAGGGGAAGGGGCGTTAATTCGCCTCTCCCTTTTTTAAAACGTGTTTATATGACCATTAAGGTAAATACCTTAACTTGGTCTACTTAATTGATTATGGAGGTGTAAGGAATGAATCATGCAGTTGTAAAAGCGGCAGGCTACGTTCTGGTACACACGCCGGACATGATTCTTCACAACGGTACTACACAAACTGTTGAGAAACTAACTAATCCGGGTTCTGAGTACCTACAAGCGGTGCCTAAGCACCTTAGAACATTTGAAGAAGTTGTTAACTATGGTCCAAACCAGACTTACATAGGCAACATGACTCCAGCAGAACTTGACGAGCTAGGTATGCCTTGGGTTGGTAAGGATGTTCCTAACGCTGATCGTTTTGGTCGTTTCGGCGAAATTATGCCACAAATCGAATTCATTGGTATGCTTAAAATGTCAGATGTATTCGACCTTGTTCAGCTTGAAGAAGGTTTCAGCAAAAAAGCTCACGAAGCTTACAGCGGTCATAAGTTAGCAACAGAGGCTGAGCTGAAGAAGCTCGAAGGCGGGGTTGAAGTATCAGTACTTGAAGACCTTGTTCAAAATCATCATGCAGAAGCAATCTACCATGAAGAAAAACTAGTTGGTGCTGTTAAGAAGGCGCACGACGTTGACGTTAACCTTAACGCTCACGTAATGTACGAAAACCTTGTAGTTAAGGCCTCTGGCGTACTAGCATTCAAACACCTACTAGCAAACAATAACATTGATGCTGCTGAAATCGATTACGTAATCGAATGTTCAGAAGAAGCTTGTGGTGATATGAACCAGCGTGGTGGTGGTAACTTCGCTAAGGCAATCGCTGAAATGTGTGACGCAGAAAATGCTACTGGTTCTGATACTCGTGGTTTCTGTGCTGCACCTACTCACGCACTTATCCAAGCTGCTTCTCTAGTTAAAGCTGGTACTTACGACAACGTAGTAATCGTTGCTGGTGGTGCTACTGCTAAGCTAGGTATGAACGGTAAAGACCACGTTAAGAAAGATCTTCCAATTCTTGAAGATGTTCTAGGTGGATTTGCTGTACTTATCAGCAAGAACGACGGTGTAAACCCAATCGTTCGTACTGACCTTGTTGGTCGTCACACAGTTGGTACTGGTTCTTCTCCACAGGCAGTAATTAACTCTCTAATCACTGCTCCACTGGATAAAGCTGGTCTAAAGATTACTGACGTAGACAAGTACTCAGTTGAAATGCAAAACCCTGACGTAACTAAGCCTGCTGGTGCTGGTAATGTTGCGGAAGCTAACTATAAGATGATCGGTGCTATCGGCGTTAAGCGTGGTGACATCGAGAAGAAAGACATGAAGACATTTGCTGAAAAGATCGGTATGCCAGGTTGGGCTCCAACTCAAGGTCATATCCCATCAGGCGTACCTTACCTAGGTTTCGCAATTGATGATCTTTCAAATGGTGACTTCAACAGAGCTATGATCGTAGGTAAAGGTTCTCTATTCCTAGGTCGTATGACTAACCTATTCGATGGTGTTTCTGTAATCATTGAAAGAAACCCAGGCGAAGCAGCTGAAGCTGGTTCAGTTTCTAAAGAAGAAATCAACTCAATGATCGCTGAAGCTATGCGTGGTTTTGCACAGCACATGCTAAGCGAATAGAGAGGTGAAAACATGTCAGAGAATAAAGCTGTAAAGAAAATTCTGGGCAATGCTTTCATGGAAATCGCCGATGCGATTCAAACAGGTCAGTTCGGTAGCCGCACTAAAGTTGCAGTGACAACTCTAGGTAGTGAGCACGGTACTGAGAACCTGGTTAAGGGTGCTGAGCTTGCAGCTAAAGACGGTAGCTTTGACGTTGTTCTTATCGGTCCTAAGGTTGACACTGACCTAGAAATCGTAGAAGCAAACACTGAGGAAGAAATGCACAAGAAGATGGAAGAGCTACTTGATAGCGGTTACATCCAAGGTTGTGTTACTATGCACTACAACTTCCCAATCGGCGTTTCTACTGTTGGTCGTGTTGTTACACCTGCAACAGGTCGTGAAATGTTCATTGCAACAACAACAGGTACTTCGGCTACGACTCGTGGCGAAGCTATGCTAAAGAACGCTCTATACGGTATCGCTACTGCTAAGGCAATGGGTATCGCTGAGCCAACTGTAGGCATCCTGAATGTTGATAACGCTCGTGGTGTTGAGCGTGCTCTTCGTCAACTTGACGAAAATGGATACAAAATTAACTTTGGTGAATCTGGCCGTGCTGATGGTGGATCTGTAATGAGAGGGAATGACCTTCTTATGGGTTCAGTAGACGTTATGGTTACGGATACACTAACTGGAAATATTCTTATGAAGATGTTCTCGTCATTCTCTACTGGTGGCTCTTACGAAGCAACAGGCTTCGGTTACGGTCCTGGTATCGGATTTGACTACGACAGAACAATTCTAATTCTTTCTAGAGCATCTGGCGTGCCTGTAGTTGCTAACGCACTACGTTACGCTGCATCTCTTGCTAAGGGTAAAGTAAACGAAGTAACTAAGTCTGAGTTTGACCAAGTTCGTTCTTGTGGATTCAAAGATGTAGTTGCTACACTTGCTCCTAAGAAAGAAGCTGCATCTGCAGATGAAGCTCCAGCTGTTGCTCCTCCAAAAGAAGTTGTTACTGGTTCAATCTCTGGTATCGACATTATGGATCTAGAAGACGCAGTTGAAAAGCTTTGGAGAGCTGGCATCTATGCTGAAAGTGGCATGGGTTGTACAGGTCCAATCGTAATGGTTAATGAAGCTAAAGAGCAAGATGCTCTTAAGATCCTTGCTGAAGCAGGTTTCGTAGCTAAAGAAGCCATTCCTTGCTAGGAATAGCATCATATTAGAACATATAGAGTCCCACATCGCTTGCGGTGTGGGATTTTTAGTTTTTGGGCTAATTGGGTAAACTAAAGTGATTAGAGATCCGGGAGCTAGAACCTTCAAAATTTGCAAAGGAAATATACGTAGTATGGCCAGTCTTGAATCACACATTAATATCAAAAGGTGAGTAATTTGAATATTGAATACCATAAAATTACATTTTGCAAATCGATGCATAATCAAACAATACAAAAAATGGTATGTGTTAAACTACGAACTTGTAACTGTTGAAATATACGGAGTTGTCTAAAAATTTAACTAAGTTACCAAGTGGTTACAATATCGCTAAAGTGCATAAAAATGTATTGATTCTTGAGATTGAAATCCCTATAATAGCACTTGTGACTAAAACATGTGAAATTTGAAGAGGAGAAATACATGAGAAAATTTATGGCACTAATGATGGCAGCAGCACTTGTTGTAATGCCCCTAACAGGTTGTGCAAAGGAAGCTGAAGCTGCTGAAGAAACAAGTGTAGAAGCAACAAAGATCGAAGATACTGCAACAGAAGTTGAAGCTGCAACAGAAGAAGAAGCTGCTACAGAAGAAGAAGCTACTACAGAAGAAGAAGCTACTACAGAAGAAGAAGCTACTACAGAAGAAGAAGCTACTACAGAAGAAGAAGCTACTACAGAAGAAGAAGCTACTACAGAAGAAGAAGCTGCTACAGAAGAAGAAGCTGCTACAGAAGAAGAAGCTACTACAGAAGAAGAATCTACTACAGAAGAAGAAACAACTACAGAAGAAGAAACAACTACAGAAGACTCAAAATAGCCACAAATTACAGGTTTTCTGGCACTTGAGCAAATAACCAATAAAAAAAACATTTGTTAAGATTATGTAAAGAAGCGATTTTCCTCTGAATATCGCTTCTTTTTATTTATACCCAAAACTTGGAAACGATCTAGCACATTGTGTATATACCAACGTTTGTTGACATTATTGTGAATTGAGTGAGAAAAGTTGTCAAAATGGACTGAATATTAAGAAGGAAAGCGTTTGTAGAAAAAACATAAAATAATGTGCTGGATATTGATTCTTTTATCTAATTAAGGATATAATATTAGTGTTTCTTATTATATTAAAGTTTTGAGGGCATTAATAGAATTCGAGGTTGTTACTGTATTCTTTTAAGTTTTAGTGCAATTACAGATTTTAGAATGCAAAATGATTACATACCGGTACCAGTTTTTTCATTTGTATACTATCTACTATAATTTTTAAAGAACAAAAGAATTCAGTGATATGCAAAGAACCATATTATTGCCAAACAAAACAAGTATTTGGAGGAGGAAGTTTAATGAAAAAGGCACTCTCGTTGCTACTTGTTGTACTTCTAGTTGGTTCTATGCTAGCTGGTTGTGCTGCTGAAGAGCAAAAAGCTGCAGTAGGTATGATCACAGATACAGGCGGTCTAGGTGACCAGTCGTTCAACGACTCGGCTTGGGCTGGTATGACACAAGCGGAAGAAGAATTTGGTGTTGCAAAGAAGGTTCTTGAATCTGAAACTGCAGACGATTATTTCCCTAACCTAGTTTCTTTTGCTGAAGAAAACACTGATCTAGTAATCGGCGTAGGCTTCCTATTCAACGAAGCAATGACTCAAGCAGCTGAAAAGTTCCCAGAGCAAAAGTTTGCTCTTATCGATTCAGTTGTAGAAGCTGACAACGTAGCTTCTCTAGTATTTGCTGAAAACGAAGGTTCATTCCTAGTGGGCGTTATCGCTGGTATGGAAACTAAAACTGATAAAGTTGGTTTCATCGGCGGTATGAAGTTCCCTCTAATCGAAAAGTTCGAGTACGGCTTCCGTGCTGGTGTTAAAGCTGTTAACCCAGAAGCAGAAGTATTCGTAAACTACGCTGACTCTTTCGAAGATGCTGCAAAAGGTAAAGAAATCGCACTTGTTCAACACCAAAAGGGTGCTGACGTAATCTACCACGCTGCTGGCGGTGTAGGCGTTGGTCTTATCCAAGCTGCTGAAGAAGAAGGTTTCTGGGCAATTGGTGTAGATATGGACCAGTCGGCTCTATCTCCATCTAACGTTCTTTGCTCTATGATCAAGCGAGTTGACGTTGCTGTTTACTCAACTATCAAAACTGTACAAGACGGCACTTACGCTGGTGGCGTAACTGTATTTGACCTTAAGGCTGACGGTGTTGGCTACTCTGACAACGCTGGTAACCTATCAGACGAGCTAAAGGCTGCTGCTGATAAGTACTCTGACGCTATCAAAGAAGGTAAATTCGCAGTTCCTGCTACACAAGCGGAATTCGATGCTTTCGAAGCGCCTGCTATGTAATAAGCACTTGATTATTTCATAACAAATAGTTATAATTAGTAGTCGGGTGTCATATGACATCCGACTCTATTTTATTCTCTAGGTAATGGAGGGAAATGTAATGCCAAATGTCGTAGAGATGCGGAACATCACTAAAGCGTTTCCAGGAGTCGTGGCAAACGATAATGTAGATTTCTCCCTCGAGCAAGGTGAAATCCATGTACTTCTTGGTGAAAATGGTGCTGGTAAAACAACACTAATGAACCAACTGTACGGTCTTTATCAGCCTACTTCTGGCGAGATTTTCATCAATGGTAAACTTGTTGAAGTTAAGGATCCAAATGTTGCAATTAGTTTAGGTGTCGGCATGGTGCATCAGCACTTTATGCTTGTAGAACCTTTTACAGTTGCGGAAAACATTATCCTAGGAACTGAACCAAAGAATGGCATGCAGCTAGATATGGCTAAAGCTATTGCCGATGTACAAAAAATCTCAGAGCAATACGGTCTTGCGGTTGACGCGAACGCAAAGATTCAAGACATTTCTGTAGGCATGCAGCAAAGGGTTGAGATCCTAAAGGCTCTTTACCGTGGCGCTGAAATTCTAATTCTTGATGAACCAACGGCTGTACTAACGCCACAGGAAATCGAAGAATTAGGTACTATTCTGCGTGGGCTTGCAAGCCAAGGAAAGTCGATCATTCTTATTACACATAAACTAAAAGAAGTTATGGCAATGAGTGATCGCGTTACAGTTATCCGTCGTGGTAAGGTTATCGACACGTTGGATACAAGCACTACAGACACAGATGGTCTGGCTGAACTGATGGTAGGACGTAAAGTTAAACTTGTTGTTGATAAAGAAGAGAGCAAGATTGGCGAAGTTGTACTTAAAGTTGATGATTTAAAAGCACTTGATAACCGTCACATTCCAGCACTGAAAGGCGTAAGCTTCGAAGTTAAGCAAGGTGAAATATTTGCTATTGCCGGTGTAGATGGCAATGGTCAATCTGAGCTAATCGAAGTAATCACAGGTCTCCGTAAAGCAACTGATGGTAAGATTCAACTGAAAGGCAATGATATTACTGGTGCACAAACAAGAAATATTATTGATGCAGGCGTATCTCACATTCCAGAAGACAGACACAAGCGTGGTCTTGTTCTGAACCATACTCTGGCAGAAAACTCTGTTTTAGGTGACCACCTGAAAGAGCCTTACAGTAAGAATGGTATTTTGGACTATGAGCATATTCACAAGCACTGTATAGAGCTTATTGAAGAATTTGACGTCAGAACTCCAAATGAAAAAGTTGAGGCACGTTCACTGTCTGGTGGTAATCAGCAAAAGCTGATTGTAGCTAGAGAACTTGTTCGTAACCCTGAGCTTCTAATCGCTTCCCAACCGACACGTGGTGTTGATGTTGGTGCGATCGAGTTTATTCACAAGCGTCTTGTAGAACAACGTGATGCAGGTAAAGCTGTACTTCTAGTATCTCTTGAACTAGACGAAGTTATGGCTCTAGCTGATCGCATTGGCGTAATCTATGATGGCCAAATTGTTGGCATTGTAGAAGGTAAGAGCGCAACTGAAAAAGAACTTGGTATTATGATGGCCGGCGGTAATGCCGATGGCAAAGACAAAAAGTAGCGAGGTGAGGACATGGACAATAAGAAAGAGAGCAAACTGCAACTGTTTCTTGACAGTGTAAGGTTTCCACTCATGGCAATAATCTTGTCATTCCTCGTGGGTTCACTATTCATTATTTGGACTGGAAATAATCCACTTGTAGCATATGGCGCACTGTTTGGTGGTAGCCTTGGTAGCATGAGCCGTTTTGGTGAGACGCTTCTTAAGACAACACCACTGATCTTTACAGGTCTTTCTATTGCATTTGCATTCCGTACTGGTCTATTCAACATCGGTGCTGAAGGTCAATATGTAATGGGTGCACTATTTACTGTTACAGCTGCCTGGTTATTCAAAGGTCTTCCTGGTTTCGTACTAGTCCCAGCAATTCTTATTTCTGGTGCGCTAGGCGGTGCTCTATGGGCAATGATTCCAGGTATCTTAAAAGCCAAATTAGGTATCCACGAAGTAATCGTAACAATTATGCTTAACTATACGGGTCTATTCATTGCGAACTTCTTCGTTCGTACTGCTCTTAACCCTTCAACCCTACTTGGAACAGAGCAAAAAGCTTATACAGTTCTAGTACCTGAACATGGTCGACTCACTCAGTTTGCTGACCACTTATCCATTTTTGGTACTTCTAGTGTTAATACTGGTATTCTTATAGCAGTTGCTGTGGCTATTATTACTTGGTACGTACTTTTCAAAACTACACTTGGTTATGAAATTCGTTCAGTTGGTAATAACCCTTATGCTGCAGAATATGGTGGTATTAATATTTCGAAGAACATGATTCTTGCTTTTGCAATTTCTGGTATGATGGCTGGTCTTGCAGGTGCTACAGTTGTAGCAGGCTTAACTTACAAGATGGATCAGGCTTCACACTCACCAGGTTATGGATTCACAGGTATTGCAGTTGCACTGGTTGGTAAAAACCACCCACTTGGTGTTATTGCTTCAGCATTCCTATTCGGTGTTCTATCGAATGGTGCTAGAAAAATGCAAATTGCGGGTATTCCTAAAGAAATCGTTGATATTATTCAAGGTCTTATTATTATCTTCATTGCAGCGGAAGCAATCCTTAAGTACATGCCTGATCTAAAAACTAAGCTATCTGGTAAGAAAAACAAGGAGGTGGCGTAGAGTATGGAAACTATCGTACTGATTATGGCTGTAATTGCTTCAGCACTAAGACTAGCAACGCCACTAATATTCTCATCACTTGGCGGTACATTCTGTGAGCGTTCTGGCGTAGTTAATATTGCGCTTGAAGGTATTATGATCATGGGTGCATTCTTTGCTATCCTTGTGACAGATTTTACAGGTTCGCCTTGGTTAGGTATCATTGCTGCGATGGTAGCTGGTATTTTAACATCACTAATTCTTGCAGTTCTAGCTGTACACCTGAGAGCGAATCAGGTAGTCGCTGGTGTTGCGATTAACATGCTTACAGCTGCACTTGCAGCATTCCTGCTTGAAATGGTTTGGCACCGTTCTGGTCAAACAGATCCTGTTAAGGCTGCTCTTACTAGAAACCCATTTGAGTTCCTAGAAGGCATTCCTGTATTAGGTCCTCTGTTTGCAGGTTTGAATCCATTTGTTTATCTAGCATTTATTGCTGTTGCTGTTTCATACTATGTTCTGTTTAAAACGCCATTTGGTTTACGTCTACGTGCAGTAGGTGAACACCCTAAGGCAGCAGATACAGTAGGTATTAACGTTTACAAGATTCGTTACATTGCAGTAATGATCTCTGGTGCTCTTGCTGGTATTGCTGGTTCGTCTCTATCACTTGGTACAGTTAACCTGTTCCGTGAAGGTATGACATCAGGTAAAGGTTTCATCGCCTTAGCAGCAATGATCTTTGGTAAGTGGCATCCAGTAGGTGCATTCCTTGCATGTTTATTCTTTGGATTGATGGAAGCTATTCAGATTCAAGCCTCTTCACTGGGTCTTGACTGGATTCCTTCAGAATTCCTACAAGCAGTCCCTTATGTTGCAACAATCCTTGCTCTTGCAGGTGTTGTTGGTAGAGCTGTAGGTCCTGCTGCAAGTGGTGAGCCATACGAAAAAGGTCACCGCTAATCATAAAGTTAATCTTAATGATATTAAGAAGCGATCCCATTATGGGGTCGCTTTTTTTATTGTGTAAGTGAAACTTGTTATATGCTAAGATGATAAACTACTGGCAACTTGTATATGTACAACTTGTAAAGCTTAAGTTGAATGATCCATATGTTTGTTATTTACACACATAAAATAACATACCAAATCTTACCTAGAACATGACATATGTCATGAATTAAACTAACATTTCAAAATTTGACAGTTTTTTTATTGTGTAAATGTATAATTGGCTAAGATTGCGGGAAACTATATAATAGTAATATAACGGAAGACTATTTGAGAGGTGGAGACATGGATATATTCAGAGTTGCAGACGAGTGGTTAAAAGGTGATTTTGGTTTTGCGCTGGCTACAATTGTAGAATCTAAAGGTTCAACACCAAGACATAATGCAAAAATGCTAATTCGTGAAGATAAAGTTTTGTATGGAACCATTGGTGGTGGACCAGGTGAGTACAAGGTTATCGACGATGCTATAAAAGCTTTGGAAAATGAGGAAAACACTGTTGAGGAGTACATATTCAACAAATCTGTAGAAGGGGGTCTACCAACGCAGTGTGGTGGAGCAATGAAAGTGCTTATAGAGGTCTTTCCTAAAAAAAGGCGTATAATATTGATTGGTGGCGGCCACGTTAACCAAGCAGTGCTTGAACTTGCAGAAAAGATGCAGTGGCGTACTGTAGTTTCAGATGATCGACCTGATTATGCAACTGCAACATTACTCCCACTTGCTGCAGAAATTCATACAGCTGACAACATAACGGATGCAGTTATAAAAGCACAAATTAAGGCAAGTGATATATGTGTCATTGCAACGAAAGATTGTGATTTAGCAGCACTGCGTGAAACAATTAAGTACCATCCAGCCTACATAGGCATGATAGGAAGCAAACGAAAAGTTAAAAAAATATTTGAGACACTCACAAATGAAGGTGTTCAAAAGAGCCAGTTAGACGCTGTACATGCACCTATAGGTCTAGACATTGGTGCAGAAACACCATTTGAGATCGGCATAAGTATAATGAGTGAAATCATAGCATTCTTAAATGGTGGCCAAGGCGAACACATGAAAGATTGGGAGAAACGCTAATGAGAAGCCCACTTGCTGTAGTGCGTGGTGGTGGAGATTTAGCCACAGGCACTATCAATCGACTTTTTAAATCGGGATTTAGGGTTATTGTTTTAGAAATAAAGGTTCCGACAATGATTCGTTTAAGCGTTTCAGCTGCTACAGCAGTTTTTGATGAGAACATTATTATCGAAGATGTACGTTATCAGTATGTGAAATCAGCTCATGAAGCTCTAGAACTGACTCGTGATGAAAGTGTTCCAGTGTTGGTTGACCCTAATATGGATAGTTTAAGAGAGTTAAAACCTGATGTCCTTATTGACGCAACATTAGCAAAAAGGAACATGGGAATACACATGCAATTGGCACCGATCGTAATTGGCTTAGGACCAGGTTTTACAGCAGGTGAAGATTGTCATGCTGTAATTGAAACATCAAGAGGTCATGATTTGGGTGTGATCATCTATAGTGGATCCGCTTTACCAAACACAGGAATCCCAGGCCTTATTGCTGGATATGCTGAGGAACGTGTAATCCGTGCTCCTGGTAGTGGTTATTTAAAAGCAATTAAAAAAATCGGGGATCTAGTCACTGCTGGAGAATGTATTGGTTCTGTAAATGATGCCCCTGTACTGGCAAATATAGAAGGTGTTTTAAGAGGGTTGATCCATGAATCAGTCCCAGTTTCTAAAGGTATGAAAATTGGAGACGTTGATCCAAGGGCTAATATCGAAGCATGTACAAGTATTTCAGATAAAGCCAGAGCCTTAGGAGGTTCTGTTTTAGAAGCGTATTTATCTCTTTCAGGTGTCTTGAATCAGGTTGAATATTAAATATACGTAAACCATAACTTCCTAACCAGATAGAATGCTGTTATAATAGGAATGTATTCGTATTACAGTTGACTCGTATACAGGTGATTAGCAAATGGTTGTTTGATCCGTGCGAGTATCCGCAGCAGAAGAATGGGGTTGGGTTTTGCGATGAAGATGAACTTTAATTTGAACTTGGTTCAAACGCAAAAACTGATAATGACGCCTGAACTTAAACAGGCGATTGAAATATTACAGTATAACTCTCTGGAGTTGAACGAGTTTATTCAGGACGAGTTGCTTAGTAATCCAGTGTTGCAAAACACACCGAATGGGGCGGATGAAGTGGCACCAGAACCAGAACCTGAAAAACCTGCAAGTGCTGACGATGATGTCTATGACAAAATTGATTGGAAAGCAGTTGCAGGTGAGTTTGAAGATGGTAGAGGTAGACAAACGTCATATGAGCAAAAAGAAGATGTTAACTATGACAACTTCGTAGCTTCAGAAGAGTCTTTGTCTGAGCACCTTGAGTTTCAATTACAGATGACAACACTTTCAGAGATTGAGATCAAAGCAGCTTTATATGCTATTGAGAATATCAATGAAAAAGGTTATCTTGAAGTTGATTATGAAGAAATCAGTAAGTATTCAGGATTAGACCCTGATGCAGCTGAAACCGTTATTCAAACAATACAAACATTTGATCCGCCTGGTGTGGGAGCCAGATCACTTGAAGAATGTTTGCTCATTCAGTTAACACATTTTGATGATGACGTTTCACTTGAATGTAGAATTGTAGCATCATACCTAGATGATTTAGCATCTAATCGTGTACAAAAAATCGCTAAAGCTTTAAATGTAAGTTTAGATGATGCGCAAGTGGCATGTGACAGGATCAGAAAACTTGAACCCAAACCTGGACGTGAGTTTGCATCTCTTAGAGATGTAAGGTATATCACTCCAGATGTGTATATTGATAAGGTGGATGGTAAGTATGTGATCCGCGTAAGCGAGAACTCTGCGCCTAAACTTTATATTAATTCGTACTATAGAAGCCTGTTACGTCAAGAGTCTGTTAATGAAAATGCAATAGGTTATATTAATAAAAAGCTTACATCTGCACTAAAACTTATTAAAAGTATAGAACAAAGGCGAAATACCATTTATAGAGTGGTGGAGTCTATTGTGAATTTCCAATACGATTTCTTTGAGAAGGGTTCAATGTATTTGAAGCCTCTAAACCTAAAAGATGTTGCTGAAGAGATTGGTGTACATGAATCGACAGTGAGTCGTGCGGTTAATGGAAAGTATCTTCAGTGTGGTCAAGGTTTGTTTGAAATTAAGCACTTTTTCCAAAGCGGCGTGACAGGTGCTTATGGTGAAGGTGTATCAGCAGAGAGTATTAAGGTGCTTATTAAAGACCTTGTTGGTTCTGAAGATCCAAAGAAGCCTTTATCAGATCAAAAAATATCTAATGAGCTCGGTAAAGCAGGTATTAAAGTATCGCGTAGAACCATAGCGAAATATAGAGATGAACTTAATATCCCATCGACATCAAAACGTAAACGATTCTAATACAGGGGATTCACATGAAAGTACTTGAAAGCTTTGGACAATCAGAATATTTGGAATTGGCTTGGCAAGTTAGACGTGAAGTATTTATTGAAGAACAAGACGTTCCAGAAGAAATCGAACGAGATGATATGGACGAGAAATCGTGGCATATTTTAATTCTTGATACAGAACCAGTAGCTACTGGACGCCTCTTTGAAATAGAGGATGGACTTTATTGCATAGGGCGACTAGCTGTTTTGCAAAAACGTCGTGGTCGTGGCTTAGGACACAAGTTGATGCAAATCTTGCTATCTAAGGCTTGGTCATTGGGTGCTAAGAGTGTGGAATTACATGCACAAGTCCAAGCTAAAGCATTTTATGAAGCTATTGGGTTTATTGACCAAGGTCAAGTTTTTATGGAAGCAGGTATTGAACATATAACAATGATAAAAAATAATCCGAACTTATAAATAGGTCTGCCGCGGCAGACCTTTTGTTATATATTCAAACGTTAATACTGAGTAAGGGTTGATGATGTAAGATTTTCGTTGAGTTAAAACGGTGTTGTATTGTAAGTCATGTTTATGAGTTTTATGTGAAGTGTAAATTTGAAAAAGCTATAATTAATAGCCAGAAAGATAAATATATATTAGGAAAATAGGAAAACGTTATCAAAAAGAAGTCCTGACCTTGGATTCATAGGTAGGGTATGGTATTATGTTTTTGACGGAGAAATTTTTTTTACTTCGGATGGGACGAAAAAGATACGCCCGGACATAAAATGTCCCAGGAGGCTTCCAATGCAGATAAATCCATTATGTATTGACTGCGTTAAAATCAATGAGATTTCATCAGTCCTTAGGATGGTCGCTCCAGAAGCAGTTGAGCTTCTAGAAGACAGATATAACATTCTAAAGATGGTGTCTTATCTTCAGCCGGTTGGACGACGTAGTTTATCTACAAAACTAAATATGACCGAACGAGTAATCCGGAAGGAAGCCAATCGTCTTAAAGATCAAGGTTTAGTTGAGTTTTCATTAGAAGGTATGGCAATCACTAAAGAAGGCCAACTTGCTCTGGAAATGTTAACAATGTTCTTCCACGATCTCAGAGGTTTAAAAGATTTAGAGATTGAACTTGCTGAGAAACTTCAAATTAAGAAAGTGATTATAGGATCGTCTGGCTTAATGGGAGAAGATTTAACACTACAAGAACTTGGACGTGGTGCAGCAACCTACTTAAAATCAATAATAAAAGATGGCTCTGTCATTGGTATTACAGGTGGAACATCAGTTTACAGCATTATTGAAGGTTATAAAAAAGAAAAAACACCACTTGAAAATGCAATAGTTGTTCCAGCACGTGGTGGATTGGGTAAGAAAACAGAGTATCAGGCAAATACACTTGCTGAAAAACTCGCATCCAAATTGGGTTCGAACTATAGAATGCTCTATACCCCTGACAACTTATCTCAGGCAGCAATTGAAAGCTTGAGAAAAGAACCTGAAATCGAAGAGATCATCAGTGTGCTTAATGACATGAGCATTCTGGCCTTTGGGATCGGTAAAGCCCAAAAAATGGCTGAAAGAAGAAGTTTAGATGATTCTGAAATTGGTAAGATTATCGATAAGGGTGCAGTTTCGGAAGCCTTTGGCTATTACTTTAACGAAGCTGGTGACATAGTACACGAAATCAGTACGATTGGTATTGATCTCGATAAATTTAAGGCAATTGAAGAATTGATTGCTGTAGCAAGCGGAAACGAAAAAACGGAAGCGATTATTTCGATCTGTAAGCTGAATCACAACTTGGTCCTAGTGACCGACGAAAACGTGGCTAAAATTATTTTGGATAAACACACTAAGGAGGACTTTTAGCATGAAGACTAAAGTTGCAATTAATGGTTTTGGTAGAATCGGTAGACTGGCATTCAGACTTATGTTTGGTACTGAAGAATTTGATATCGTTGCAATCAACGACCTTACTAACGCAGAAGATCTAGCATACCTACTAAAGTATGACACTGCTCAAGGTGGTTACAAGCAAGACGCTATCACAGCTGGCGAAGGTTCTATCGTTGTTGACGGTAAAGAAATCAAGATCTACGCTGAAAGAGATGCAAAAGATCTACCTTGGGGCGACCTGGATGTAGACGTAGTACTAGAATGTACTGGTTTCTACGTATCTAAGGAAAAGTCTCAAGCTCACATCGATGCTGGCGCTAAGAAAGTTGTAATCTCTGCTCCTGCTAAGGGTGACCTAAAGACAGTTGTATTCAACGTAAACGATGATATCCTTGATGGTTCTGAAACGATCCTTTCAGGTGCATCTTGTACAACTAACTGTCTAGCTCCTGTTGCTAAGGTTCTTGACGACAACTTCGGTCTTGTTAAAGGCTTCATGACTACAGTTCACGCTTACACAAATGACCAGAACACACTTGATGGTCCTCACGCTAAGCCAATCACTGCTCGTCGTGGTAGAGCTGCTGCTGCAAACATCGTTCCTACTTCAACTGGTGCTGCTGTAGCTGTTGGTAAGGTTCTTCCTCAACTAGCTGGCAAGCTTGACGGTATGGCTCTACGTGTTCCTACTGTTACAGGTTCAGTAGTTGACCTTGTAGTTGAACTAGGTAAGAACGTAACTGTTGAAGAAGTTAACGCTGCTATGAAGGCTGCTTCTAACGAAACTCTAGGTTACACTGAAGATCCAATCGTATCTTCTGATATCATCGGTACTGAGTTCGGCTCTCTATTTGACGCTCTATCTACAAGCGTTATGGAAGTAGAAGGCAAGCAACTTGTAAAGATCATCACTTGGTACGACAACGAAATGTCTTACACTGCACAACTTGTAAGACTAGCTAAGAAAATTGCTACAATGTAATTAATCTTAGATCGTTCTTTGCTTAGATAAAGCATAATTTGATTTAAAATATTGCCCTGAACTCCCAAGTGGAGTTCGGGGCTTATACTGGTTTCTATTATAGATGCCGGATTATTCACGTATTCAATCAATATTTTGGTAGATTACGTGAATAATCCGGGTGGATACGACACTCTTCAGGAGGATACTTCATATGAGCATGTTTGATAAAAAGTCAATCGAAGATATTCAAGTAGCTGGCAAGCGCGTTCTAGTTCGTTGCGATTTCAACGTACCCCTAGATGGCGATAAAATCACAGATGAAAGCAGAATTAGTGGCGCACTGCCAACGATTAAGTACCTAAAGGATAATGGCGCTAAGCTAATCCTTTGCTCTCACATGGGCAAGCCAAAGGGTGAGTACAAGCCTGAATTATCTCTTGCACCAGTTGCTAAGAGACTATCTGAACTTCTAGGTTCGGACGTAATCTTCAACTCTGAAGCAGACGTTGTTGGTGAAAAGACAAAAGCAGCAGTTGAAGCTATGAATAATGGCGATGTTGTTCTACTTGAAAACACACGTTTTAGAAAAGGTGAAACTAAAAATGATGAAAGTCTATCAAAAGACCTTGCTTCTTTAGCTGAACTTTTCGTAAACGATGCATTTGGTACTGCACATAGAGCTCACTCGTCAACAGTTGGTGTTACAAGTTTCCTTGACACAGCAGCTTGTGGTTACCTAATCCAGAAAGAGCTTAAGTTCCTTGGTTCTGCAGTTGAAACGCCTGAGCGTCCATTTGCAGCAATCCTTGGTGGAGCTAAAGTTTCAGATAAAATTAAAGTAATCAATAACCTACTTGAAAAAGTAGATACGCTTGTAATTGGTGGCGGTATGGCTTACACATTCCTAAAGGCACAAGGATACGCTATCGGTACTTCACTGGTTGAAGAAGATAAAGTAGACTACGCTAAAGAAATGATTGAAAAAGCTGAAGCTAAAGGTGTTAAACTTCTACTTCCTGTAGATAACATTTCTGCTGACAAGTTCGCTGCAGATGCAACACCAGTTGAAACTGCTGACCAGAACATTGCAGACGGCTTTATGGGTCTAGATATTGGTCCTAAAACTGCTAAGATGTACTCTGATGCTGTTAAAGAAGCTAAAACAGTTGTTTGGAATGGCCCTATGGGTGTATTTGAATTTGAAAACTTCGCTAAAGGTACAATTGCAGTAGCAGAAGCACTTGCTGAGTCAGATGCAACTACAATTATTGGTGGTGGCGATTCGGCTGCAGCTGTAAATATCCTTGGTTTTGGTGATAAAATGACACACATCTCTACAGGTGGTGGCGCTTCTCTAGAATTCCTAGAAGGTAAAGAACTACCTGGTATTGTTGCACTTAACGATAAGTAGATACTTCGAATATCACAACTGGAGGAGAACATATAATGAGAAAGCCAATTATTGCTGGTAACTGGAAAATGAACAAAACGATCAAAGAAGGCGTTGAGTTTGTTGCAGCTATCAAAGAAGACGTTAAAGATACAGATGTTGAAGTTGTTGTTTGCGCACCTGCAACACTTCTTAAAGACCTTAAGCTTGCTGCTGAAGGTACAAACATTAAAATAGGCGCACAAAACATGCACTTTGAAGAAAGTGGTGCATTCACTGGTGAAATTGCACCTGCAATGTTAAAAGAACTAAATGTAGATTTCGTAGTAATCGGTCACTCAGAAAGAAGACAATACTTTGCTGAGACGGATGAAACGGTTAATAAGAAGGTTCTTAAAGCTCTTGAAGTGGGTATTGGTCCAATTCTATGTGTTGGTGAAACACTAGAAGAGCGTGAATCTGGTAAGATGAAAGACGTTGTAAAAGTTCAGATTGCTAAAGCATTTGCAAATGTTGCAGCTGAGAAAGCAGCAGAAGTCGTTGTTGCTTACGAACCAATCTGGGCAATCGGTACTGGTAAAACGGCAAGTAGTGCAGATGCAAATGATATGATCGCATTCATCCGTGAAGAAATTGCTGGTCTATACAGTGACAATGTTTCTGAAGCTGTTCGTATTCAATACGGTGGTAGTGTTAAACCTGCAAACGTAGAAGAAATCATGAATGAATCAGACATCGATGGCGCACTTGTTGGTGGTGCAAGCCTTCAGCCGGACAGCTTCGTTCAACTTGTAAACTTTTAGTCCAAGATTTAAGGAGCGATGTTATAATGAAAAAACCTGTTGCACTAGTCATTCTTGACGGTTGGGGTGTAAGCAAAGCAGAAATCGGTAATGCGATTGAACACGCTAATACACCAAACTTTGACCGTTACATGGCAACATATCCTAATACAGTTGTAGCAGCGAGTGGTTTAGATGTTGGCCTTCCAGAAGGCCAAATGGGTAACTCAGAGGTTGGTCACCTGAATATTGGTGCAGGCCGTGTTGTATACCAGGAACTGACTCGTATTACCAAGTCTATCAAGGACGGCGATTTCTTTGAAAATGCTGCACTTGTAAAGGCTATGGACAACGCTAAGTTGGAAGGCCGTAACCTACATGTTATGGGACTTTTATCTGACGGTGGTGTTCACAGTCATATTAATCACCTTAAAGGTCTAGTTGATATGGCAAAAGAAAAGGGTCTAAAAGATATCTTTGTACATGCATTTCTAGATGGCCGTGATACGCCACCAAAGAGTGCTATAGGTTACATTGGAGAGTTAGAAGCACACATGGCACAAGTAGGAATTGGTAAAATTGCTACAGTGTCTGGCCGCTACTACGCAATGGACCGTGATAAGCGTTGGGAACGAGTTGAAAAAGCATATAATGCAGTTGCTAAATCTCAAGGATTAACAGCTGATTCTGCAGTTCAAGCCGTTGAAAACTCTTATGAAAAAGGTGAAAACGACGAGTTCGTACTTCCAACAGTTGTGTTAAGTGGTGACGCACCAACTGCACAAGTGTCAGAAAATGATTCTGTTATTTTCTTCAACTTCCGCCCAGACCGTGCTCGAGAACTAACAAGAGCACTTGTAGATGTTGAGTTTGACGGATTTGCTAGAGAACGTTTTGATCTTGAATACGTTTGTTTAACTCAATATGACGCTACAATTGAAGGTGTTAATATTGCGTTTACACCACAAACGATTTCTAATACATTAGGTGAATACGTGAGTGAAAAAGGTCTAAATCAACTTCGTATTGCTGAAACTGAGAAGTATGCACATGTAACATTCTTCTTTAATGGTGGTGTAGAAGAACCGAGTGCGAACGAAGATCGCGAACTGATTCCTTCACCAAAAGTTGCAACTTACGACTTACAACCAGAGATGTCAGCACATGAAGTAACAGATAGACTACTTGCCAAACTGGACGAAGACAAGTATGATTTTATAGTACTGAACTTCGCTAATCCAGATATGGTTGGTCACACAGGTGTATTCGATGCAGCTGTAAAAGCTGTTGAAGTGATCGATGATTGTTTTGCAAAAGTATGCGATAAAATTGTTGATTTAGGTGGTAATGTAATTATAACTGCTGACCATGGTAATGCTGAGCAGATGCTTGACCCTGCTACAGATAAGCCAATGACAGCCCATACTACAAATGTAGTACCATGTATTTTAGCTGGCGCGGGTGATGTGAACTTAAGAACTGATGGTAAACTTTGTGATTTTGCTCCAACTATCCTTGATCTACTTGAACTAGAGCTGCCGTCTGAAATGACAGGTACGTCTCTTATTTCAAAGTAGTCAAACCATCGGATATGACTGCTTGTCGCAACATATGCTAAATCGTACTTGTATAATCATTTGAGCCCTAACTTTTAGGGGTGAGGGCTTAAATTTTTTTAAATCCCATGGGACATTATTGTCACTACGGGACATTGCGGGTGTCCCGCATGTATTACTTATATTGGTTATAGATCGTCACGGGGCGGTTTATGAATAAAATGAACAAGACTAATGGAGGTATTAGTATGTCAACAATCGTTGGTGTTTACGGTAGAGAAATTCTTGACTCACGTGGTAATCCTACAGTAGAAGTAGAAGTATATCTAGAAGACGGCTCAATGGGTCGCGCTGCAGTTCCATCAGGTGCATCTACAGGTGCATTCGAAGCTGTTGAGCTTCGTGATGGTGACAAGGAAAGATACCTAGGTAAAGGTGTTTCTAAAGCTGTAGAAAACATTAATGAGATCATCTCACCAGAAATCATTGGTATGGATGCATTCGATCAAATCGGTATCGACAAAGCTATGATCGCTCTTGATGGTACTCCAAACAAAGGTAAACTTGGTGCTAATGCAATTCTAGGTGTTTCTATGGCAACTGCAAAAGCAGCAGCTAATACACTTGGTCTTCCTCTATACCAATACATTGGTGGTGTTAACGCTAAGCAACTGCCTGTTCCTATGATGAACATTCTTAATGGTGGCGAGCATGCTGATAACAATGTAGATATTCAAGAATTCATGGTAATGCCAGTTGCTGCTAAGAGCTTTAAAGAAGCTCTACGTACAGGCGCTGAAATTTACCACAACCTAAAGAAGGTTCTTACTTCTAAAGGTCTAGCAACAGGTGTGGGTGACGAAGGTGGTTTCGCACCAAACCTTAAGTCAAACGAAGAAGCTCTACAGGTTATCATTGAAGCTATCGAAGCAGCTGGTTACAAGCCAGGTGAAGAAATTAAGCTTGCAATGGACGTTGCTGCTACAGAGCTATTTGATAAAGAAACTGGTAAATACAACCTTAAGGGTGAAGGCGTTATCATGTCTTCAGCTGAGTTTGTAGATTACTACGCTTCACTAGTAGAAAAGTACCCAATCGTTTCTATCGAAGATGGTCTTGACGAAGAAGATTGGGATGGTTGGAAGCTAATGACTGAGAAGCTTGGTGACAAGATTCAAATCGTTGGTGATGACCTATTTGTTACAAACGTTGAAAGACTTTCTAGAGGTATCGAAGCTGGTTCTGGTAACTCTATCCTAGTTAAGCTGAACCAAATCGGTTCTCTAACTGAAACGCTTGATACAATCCAAATGGCTAACCGTGCTGGTTACACTTGCGTTATCTCACACCGTTCTGGTGAAACAGCAGATTCTATGATCGCTGATATCGCTGTAGCTGTAAACGCTGGTCAAATCAAGACAGGTGCTCCTGCTCGTACGGATCGTGTAGCGAAGTACAACCAACTTCTAAGAATCGAAGACGAACTAGATTACCTATCAGAATACCCAGGTATGAAGGCATTCTTTAACCTTAAGTAAGTTCTTAAGTTGTTGATTTAGATGAATAAAAAATATTAATAGGAGAAGCTTACATCATGTCGGTGTAAGCTTTTCTAAATTTTGTGAAAATATTTGAAAAATTCGGCATTTGACCTATGTTTTTGATATATGAGACAGTAGATTACGTGCTGATATTCATTTATTGGAATCTTCCAACAATCGCTTTGTGTCACACTAAAAATAGGAAAAGGTTTTCAGGGCCTAAACCCCTTGAAATCTTGTTGATTTCTATATTTCCCTGTGATAAAATGTGCTTGTTAATGAAGAACAGAGGAGGTGTTGCAATGACTACACTAGTCACAATTGTCTTCGTATTAGCATGTCTGGCTTTGATTGCAAGTATTTTACTTCAGTCAGGTAAGAGTGCTGGTCTATCTGGATCTATCGGCGGTGGTGCTGAGCAGATCTGGGGTAAAAACAAAGCTCACGGTATGGAAGCATTGTTTGATAGAATGACGAAGATCGCAGCAATCGTCTTTATTGCAGGCGCGCTAATGCTCGTTATCATGCAATAATTTTTTTCATGTTTGGGAACAGTTACATCCATGCGTACTAGATAAAAAGAATGTAATGGGGTTTATCGCATTGATGAGAACATTCTCAAATAAATGAATAAGTTTCGCAATTCCAAAGCCCACTTGTGGGCTTTGAGTATGTCGAATCTTATTTTTTTCTTGTGAAGATTTTGACGAGACGATCATTATCTCACAAAAAAGTGTCATCCCAATAGTTGGGGCAAATAAAAAATTTAATCGTAGGTTAAGGAGGAACAGCAATGAACATTGGTCTAATTGCTGCGGGAATTGGTCTTGTTGCACTTATTTTTGCTTTTTATCTTTCATCAAGCAAGATCAACTCAGTTAGCGCTGGTACTAAGAGAATGGAAGAGATCTCGACGTACATTCAAGATGGTGCTATGGCGTTTATGAAGCGTGAATACAGATCGCTTCTAGTATTTGGTGGTATTGTTGCAGCCGTTATTATCGTAGGTATCGGTTGGGAAACAGGTGTTTCATTTATTCTTGGTGCTACATTCTCTGGTATTGCTGGTTTTGTAGGTATGCGTGTTGCTACTAAAGCAAACGTTCGTACTGCAAACGCTGCAAAAGAGAGTGGAATGAACAGAGCTCTTTCTGTTGCATTCTCAGGTGGTGCTGTAATGGGTATGTCAGTTGTTGGTCTAGGTCTTCTAGGTCTTGGCATCCTGTACTTTGTATTTGGTAAACCAGAACTAATCACAGGTTTCTCTCTAGGTGCATCTTCAATCGCACTATTTGCACGTGTTGGTGGTGGTATCTACACTAAAGCTGCAGATGTTGGTGCTGACCTTGTAGGTAAAGTTGAAGCTGGTATCCCTGAAGATGATCCTCGTAACCCAGCAGTAATCGCTGATAACGTTGGTGACAACGTTGGTGATGTTGCAGGTATGGGTGCTGACCTGTTTGAATCATATGTTGGCTCAATTATCGCGGCTCTTACGCTAGGTACTGTTGCGTATGGTGTTGAAGGTGCAATCTTCCCAATGGCTCTATCTGCTCTTGGTATTATTGCTTCTATCATTGGTACTTTCTTTGTTAAAGGTGAAGAAGGTTCTGATCCGCATAAAGCTCTTAAAATGTCTACTTACGTAGCGGGTGGTATCGTAGTAATCGCGGCATTCTTTATGTCTAGAATGTACTTCGGTAACCTAAACGCTTTCTGGGCAATCACTGCTGGTCTTATTGCTGGTATGGCGATTGGTCAAATTACTGAAATCTACACTTCAGGTGAATACAAACACGTTAAGAAGATTGCTAAGCAATCTGAAACTGGTCCTGCAACTACAATTATCTCTGGTCTTGCAGTAGGTATGGAATCAACGGCTATGCCAATTCTTTTCATCTCTATCGCAACACTTGTAGCATTTAAGTTCATGGGTCTATACGGTATTGCACTTGCTGCTGTTGGTATGCTTTCTACAGCTGGTATTACTGTAGCTGTTGATGCTTACGGTCCTATCGCGGATAACGCTGGTGGTATTGCAGAAATGTGTGAACTACCAAGTGAAGTACGTGAAATCACTGATAAGCTAGATGCTGTTGGTAACACGACTGCTGCAATCGGTAAAGGTTTTGCAATCGGTTCTGCTGCACTTACTGCACTTGCACTGTTTGCTTCTTACTCACAAGCTGTTGGTCTTACAGAAATTTCTGTACTTAAGCCTACAGTTGTAGTTGGTCTATTTATTGGTGGTATGCTACCATTCCTATTCTCAGCGATGACTATGGAGTCTGTTGGTAAAGCAGCATTCCAAATGATCGAAGAAGTACGTCGTCAGTTCAGAGAAATCCCTGGCGTTATGGAAGGTACTACTACTCCTGAGTACGCAAAGTGTGTAGATATTTCTACTGCTGCTGCTCTTAAAGAAATGATGGTTCCTGGTGTTATGGCAGTTCTTGCTCCTATCGCTATGGGTCTTATCCTAGGTGCTGAAGCACTTGGTGGTATGCTTGCTGGTGCTCTTGTAACAGGCGTTCTTATGGCAATCTTTATGTCAAACGCTGGTGGTGCATGGGATAACGCTAAGAAGTATATCGAAGAAGGTCACTTTGGTGGCAAAGGTAGCGAGGCTCACAAGGCTGCAGTTACTGGCGATACAGTAGGTGATCCATTCAAGGATACTTCTGGTCCATCTATCAACATCCTGATCAAGCTTATGACAGTAGTTGCACTAGTATTTGCACCACTGTTCACAGCATTTGGTCCACTTCTATAATTGAAGTTATAGGTCATTGACCTTTTATGATAAGAGCCTTCTCGTAAGAGGAGGCTTTTTCATGCGAAAAAGACTAAGACGTGCACTAAAAAATAGATAAGTCTATAATCTAGACGA